>Ga0123352_10013288_pt1 | contig 13065 bp, 14 predicted proteins | sample TergutLab28metaG_FD_89700 | JGI IMG/M metagenome (GOLD analysis project Ga0123352, IMG submission 89700) | Labiotermes labralis P1 segment gut microbial communities from Petit-Saut dam, French Guiana - Lab288 P1 | ecosystem: Host-associated > Arthropoda: Insects > Digestive system > Gut ... | reverse complement strand
TTTTCCGACCAATGTTTTTGGCGTTTTCTTTCCTTTCCGTTTCCCCCTTCCTTTTTTTCCTGATTTTCCAATAAAGAGAAGGAAAACGGTTAGCCGTTTGATTTTTTCATAGGGTTTCCTCCACCCCCCCCCCCCCAACCCCAGGCTAAGCGTTATACTTCATCATCTTCGCGCCGGACGCAAGAATCGGTATGATTCCTGCTCTGATTGCTGTGCTGTTTTGTGACTCGAAATGTTTTTGGCATTCGTACAAAAATTGTACATTTATAACGCCTGTGGCGGATATATGTGTAACTTCTGTAATTGAAACATACCAACGGCGCCTCAATTCCAACTAGTACGTTCCTTCCACGACGTTCGGGCGTGCGACGCTGGACGCCAACGGTGTTGCTAATAACTTGTTTCTCGCATTCCTGTTCAGCAACCACGAGGTCGGCGTCCAGTTCTTGCAGGATGTGGGGCTAATTCGAAGCAGTATATTCACAGACAAAGCCTCGGACCTGGACTGATACCATGGTTTGATGAAGAATTCTTAGGTTTTTTAGATCAAAGGAAGCAGGCTAAAATGCAGTGGGTACAGGATCCAAGCCAAAGCAATGTAGATAATATGAACAATGTAAAACGTGATTATAACAAACATTTCGGGGGGGGGGAGGAATATTTGAAAGCTAAACTTGAGGAACTTGAAACTAACAGCAAGATAAAAAATATTAGGTACTTGTATAGGGGCATTAGTGACTTTAAGAAGGGTTACTAGCCTAGAACTAAGATAGAAAATGGTGAGAAAGGTGATTTGGTTGCAGATTCCCACAGTATTTTCGCTAAGTGGAGGAACTATTTCTCTCAGCTATTGAATGTACATGGGGTTAAGGGCGTCAAGCAGACAGAAATGCACACAGCAGAACCATTAGTGCCTGAGCCAAATGCCTCTGGCGTTGAGTTGGTCACTGAAAAGCTAAAAAGTCACAAATCACCAGGTATTGATCAAATACCAGCAGAACTGATTAAAGCAGGGGTGAGAACAATTCGCTGTAAGATTCATAAACTAATTATTTCTATTTGGAATAAGGAGGAATTGCCTGAGAAGTGGAAGGAGTCGGTAATAGTACCCATCTATAAGAAGGGCGATGAAACAAATGTAGTAATTATAAGGGCATATCGCTTTTGCCAACTACGTACAAAATTGTATCCAACATCGTGTTCTCAAGGTTAACTCCAAATTCAGAGGATATTATTGGGGATCATCAACGTGGATTTCGACACAGCAGGTCAACTACTGATCATATATTCTGCATTCGGCAAATACTTGAGAAAAAATGGGAATACAATGAAGCAGTGCGTCGGCTCTTTATAGGCTTCAAGAAAGCTTATGATTCAGTTAGGGGGGAGGTCTTATATAGTATTCTCATTGAGTGTGGTATCCTCATGAAACTGGTAAGGCTAATAAAAATGTGTCTGACTGAAACGTATAACAGAGTCCGAGTTGGAAAGAATTTGTCCGACTTGTGTCCTACTAGGAATGATTTGAAACAAGGAGATACTCTATCGCCATTGCTTATCAACTTTGCCTTAGAATGCGCCTTTAGTTGGGTTCAGGTACACCTCAGCTTCTGGTTTATGACGATGATGTTAATATATTGGAAGGAAGCGTACATACTATAAAGGAAAACGCAGAAGCTTTGGTAATGGCTAGTAAGAAGATTGGACTAAAAGTAAATGTTTATAAAACTAGGTACATGGTCATATCTTGAGATCAGAATGCAGGACGAAGTCACAGTATGAAGATTGATAATAGTTCCTTTGAAAGGGTGAAAGAGTTCAAATATTTGGGAAAAACTTTAACAAATCGAAGTTTTATTCAGATAGAAATTAAGAGCAGATTGAAGACAGGGAATGCTTGCCATCATTTGGTGCAGAATCTTTTGTCTTCCAGTTTGCTATCCAAAAATTTAAAGATTAAGATATACAGAACTGTAATTTTGCCTTGTTTTGTATGGGCGTGAAACTTGGTCGCTCACATTGAGGGAGGAACGTAGGTTTAGGGTGTTTGAGGATAATATTTGGGCCTAAGAGGGATGAGGTAATAAGGGAGTGGAGAAGAGTAAATAATGACGTGCTTAACGATCTGTACTCCAAACCCAATATTGTGCGGATTATAAAATCGAGAAGAAAGTGGTGGGTGGGGCACGTAGCTCGTATGGGGGAGAGGCTAGTACAGGGTTTTGGTGGGGAAACCTGAGGGAGAGACCACTGGGGAGACCCAGGAGTAGATGGGAGGATATTAAGATGGATCTTCAGGAAGTGGGGGTATGGACTGGATTGAGTTGGCTCAGGATAGGGACAGGTGGCGGGAAGTTGCGAATGCGGTAATGAACCTTCAGGTTCCATAAAGCGCGGTGAATTTCTTGACTAGCTTCTTAAAAAGGACTCTACTCCATGGAGAAAGTATGTTAAGTATGGTGTGCTGTAAGTGTGGATCCCAAATTTCCTGGTGAGTTAACACCACTCGCAAGGACGGTTACCGATGGCTATGTCGGAGGATCACATCTTCCGCACGTCAGTCAGGCACGGTTCATGGTTTCAGCAGAATGGCCTCAATTTCATAGTGGTTTTGTCCCTCACGTACATCTTTCGCTCTTACGAACATGATCGAGAGGACGTGGCGGCAAGTGAAGGCCTTCCTCAGTCCCTCCGACCGGACCGGGGAATTAACATCTATCAACTAGCCCACATGTATGCAGCAGTATGCCGATCCGACAACGCGGACCATTTCAACAAGTTATCGGCATCGTTGCAAAAGTAGATAGATGAACTGTGATTGCTACTATGGACTGGAGCCCCTTACCTCCCCTCCATCGCTGTCATGTATCTACGTAATTCGCCGTCGCCCCACTCCACACTTCAGTCCAGTGTACCGCCCACAATACGTCAGCTTGTGGCGTGCACATCACCACGGATAACGCGGCAATTCTGTCGTGCTGCCGTGCGCGCCACACGCCGCTAAAATCCTGAACTACAGTACCATTTCAGAAAGCTGATTTTAGGAGTCGAGTCGGTAATACAAAAGACCCCGCAAAATTTGTATTTCTTCACAATGTCAAAATTATGACTGCTGCGTAAGCTGGGAATTTGTGTAATAACTACGAAACTGAAAAATTTTACCCCTTCTGTATCAAAACACATTCAATTAATGAATGTCATTAAAGACAACTTCTAAAATTTTTATGCTAACTCAACTGCATTTTCAATACACTGAATATACTCTACGTAAATTTTGCACCAACTGCAAAACATCTAATGTGTCACAACCATCCTAACCATTACGTGTACCAGTCTCAAGTGATTAAAAAAGCTGATGTTATGATTCAAAATGGAACACACATTCATGCAGTTGCATTTTGAATTTTTAGAACTGGGTTCAAGGGTTTTGCATTTGATACAAATAAATAGTTTTAACAACTTGGGTAAATGTGTGTTACATATTCTATTTCCTTCACATTCTGCTGTCAATGCAACTTCTGGATCCATGGGACTCTTTACCTAAACACACAGAAACAATACAAACCCTTTTTAAATATTAAGTGTAAAATGTTTCTCACACATAAGACCCATCCAGTCAACATAAGTAGTTCTGGTGTCATACAAGTGGTGGAATCAATATGGCCACCACATTCACTTTCAACAATATTTACCAAGGTTACAGCACACAGAACTCTGCTGTTTGACATGAAATCCTAACACCTCCATGAATAGCTCACATTTATGCACTTAAGTTCTTTGGGTGGGGGGTGGAAATTCCTTGATTTCTTAAACCACAAAGGCATAGGAAAGCGTGTTACTTCCTTTCAGTGGTAAAACACAGTTTTAGAGCCCAAAACATATTCTGAGATCTTCTGGGGAAATGAGGATACCCAGGTAAAGAAATATGAAAACCACAATACTTGTAACTGCCACACACAAAATGGCAGTAATATGTTTATTTCACTGTTAATTCACTTCATCATTCCACATGCATTTGTATGAAATACAGCACATTAGAATAAATGTACATAATTTATATGGGGAAGATCAAAGACATAGCAGCAGTCTTACAAATAAAGAGTAACTTCACTATCAGAAGCAGTCACAAACACCTACATCACACACAAACGTTCAAGGTCTACACGATAAATGCACGAGACATAAGATCATAAAAAGAGTAACAACTGCTATGGTATCCAGGAATCTGGACAGACCGGAGTGTTTTCGGAAATGCTCTTTTCCAATAGACTTTTTCGTAAACACAACACAAAATGTGTGAAGTTTTACCACTCAGAGAAAAAACTCTAGTGGGAAAGGTGCTTTCTGGTGCCACACACATTTGCAGTAAAGGCTCGTAATTGCCTTTCACTGTGATCTGTCTAGAGCCAGGCTTTGTCTCCCCCTTTTGCCTGACAGATCCCCAACCACCTATCGTCATGTTTGTACAGTTGGGGAACAGTAACACCTTGTCAAGGTCAATACCACGCCGCAGAAAATCTGGGAACTTGGCCCCATGTCACTACGTGCTTCAACTATAGCTAAAAAATGACATCACACACACACCTTTAAAACATAACTTACATAAAAATGTGCTGAGATGTTCATTAAAAAACAGCCATTCTTCACAGCAGTCAGGAAAATGTGTTGAGAGATGTTCATAAAAAAAAGCTGTTCTTCACAACATTCAGGAATCGTCCACTTGGGAGTAGCCGAGGGATGGAAAACAGGAAGCACACGGGTGAACTTTCTACTCTTCATGACAACCTTGTCCCACGTGCACGGCATGGTACAACCTTGAAGATATGAAGCTAAGGTTCAGAATACCACTACATATTCAGAAGACTTCATCTTGTGTCTTGCTTGACATTCCACTCTTTCCTACAGCAGCGTTGTACACAAACACATCTGGGTTACAACATATATTTCTCTACTGCCTGCGTGTATACAATTCAACACTAACACAAACAGACTTAAGAAGTTATGAGGAGTAATTAAGGTACAAGAGAAGAAATGCTGAAGAGGAAGAACTGGCAGGAATTGTTAAAACTTCTATTAAGCCTTACAAGACAATGCCTTCCTCTTTCATCAATAAACCAGCTTCTTGGGTTGCTCCCATGGGAAGATGTCGCGACCAAAATGACCATATGTGCTCGTCTGTTGGTAGATAGGGTTACGCAGATTAAGCTCCCTGAAAGGCAGAAAAAAACCTAAATTAAAGCCTTATTCATATTCTTACAAATGTTACTTAGAACCCTGCATTATGGTACAAACCAAAACTTGTGGCCTAGTATGTGTGCTTACATAGTCTTAATATTTACACGATTCAGAATAATGCAACAGATAACTGCCTGTACAGAGTGGGGTAAGATTCAATGTAGGCCTCTTATGGTTATGAAGCACCTATAAGTGTCAATGAACTACAGCAAACTATCCTGCTGTGTATGCAAACAACAATCTACCAGAGCCACCATCAGTGATCATTCAGTTATTCATACGTTGTGATCATGAGACTTTCAACACAAAATCTAACATGAAATTTGTGTACACAATATGAGCAGAATATTTAAAAATATGTGTAGAAACATATTCATTATGTAATATATATGAATGTGTAGAAGCATATGAAATTTCATGGCAAATACCGCATATTCTCTGCCAACTCACGTTTTTATATTTGGGATCAAATGAACCACCTCAAAATTTGAGAATACAAGTGCTCCTATATTTACGAACATTCAACATACGAACTTTCAGAAATATGAACAAACTTACCCTTACGTCTAGTAGCATATTCTACAGATTTGGACCCGTCCTAGAGCCAATCTGGAACTTTGGGAACGGACAAAAAACCTCTTGCCTACTGTCACAAATCAATCCACGATTCCTCAATTATCCGGCCTGCAGCCTAATGACTACACTCACTATACTACCGCAGCTATGTCACTGTGTGTATACACAACAGCATCAACCACCAGCATGCACCATTCCAGATACTGTGCCAAGACAGTTAATGCCTGGAGATGGCCAAAATGAATGACTCAAGCACTTGACCATTCACCACAGGTCTGATCAACCTTGTATGTGGTGCAGGTGATTTTGCAAATTTTGTATGCATGCAGGCAACATGAATTCAACACACAAAATGAAGAATGAGTATACATTCATATAAGTACATGCAAGTATTTTACCTCTGTATTTTCCTACATATAATGCACCAAAAAAACCAGGAGAAATACATCTTAAAAATATATTTATATAAAAAATATATTTCTAAACATAGGCTAGGGCGGGGCTGGCGAACCTTTTTGAGGGTGTTCGCCCCAATTTTCTATAAACTTCAAAGAAATTCGTTCGCAAGCCCACGGGAATTTTGGAGAGAAAAATGTCTTAGAGCCTTCCCTAATTATTATTAATTACTGCAATATTACTATTAATGTATATTCTACTTATATTGTATAATTATATTTCCTAATAAAGGCCTGGTCAAGGAATGCAATAAGGAAGAAAATTTTGAAGCACCTGGGGGCTTCTAATACTTCCTGTTTGAAAAGAAGATTGTAAAATGTTTTGTCCAATGTCACATATTCACTCAGTCATTGCAAGGCCAGCACTCCAGTGATAAATACCCAGTCAACACTTTGCACTGCTCTCAGTTTTGGTAAATATGTTTCACTGCAGTATTATTTGGCAGCAACGGTAATTCATATACAATCTCTACACTGATATATGTATATATATACACACATATTCTTCACAATACAGATGTGCTAGTCAGGCAAAAGGAATAGAAATAATTGGGACAGCAGTCAATGCCGCATGCCATAGGTTCACCAGCCGTGGGCCAGGGTGTCTCTATTTTAGTGCATTATTTACAAAATGAATTAGTAGTGCAGTGCAAGTATCCATAAATCAACAGCTCGTAAAGTTTCCACAACTGTTGTGGCATTCAGTCTCGGCTTTGCAAGGGAAAAGTTTAAAAAAAAGAAGTTCTCATTCCAGATTTCTCCATACATGACACACTATGACACAGGCAACACAATGCCTACTAGCAATGTGTTCAGCGGGCCTGATTTACCACTTACTTCACAATTTTGCCAGGTCGGAGATCAAAGTTCTTCTCCACAATTGTCAGCAATTCCTTTTGTGTCTTCTCAGAGGTGCCATAATCAAACAGCGTTATTGCGATGGGCTCTGCCACTCCAATGGCATAAGACACCTACAAGAGATGAGTGCATCTGTACAATAACTCCAACAGCATGCAGTGGCTAATCAAGAACATGCCCATGCTTCACACAACCTGCATTCTTTACAGTGCTCACAACAGCTCACCAATGGTCCACATCCTACCCATCACATGCCACATTTGTGCAATCGATTTTCCCTTTAACCTGCAACCCTACATCTTCTCCATACAAATTCTGTATTTCTTGACTGTTGAGTCGACCCCTGATATTTGTGCTGCTAGCAGAACTAATAAACCAGCAAATCACACATCATGAATATTGAAAATGCTGCCCACCTGCTCTGAATGTAGTCCTAACACCCGTATTAAGAACTTCATGTTCACGCTCAAGATTTTTTTGGCAAACAGAATATGTCACTTCAGATTTTTATGTTATACACACTGTGCATGTTCTTACAATCAATATATTATTCAACAAATGCACTTTCTGATACAAGTAACATATTTAACTGCTACATGTCTCAACAATGAGATGCCATCTTCAGGAAGTTATTAGGGCAAAGATGTACAAGGTGTAGATTGGTAGGTCAGTTGTACACCTCTGTTGTAAAAACTCCAACTCGGTGCTGAAACAAGCAGGAGTTTATGTTCGTCAAGTGTTGTATCACAGAGTGCATTTGTTGGCTAATACAGTGGTTCACTCCTGATACTTTCCTGAACACCATTTTTGATAAACACAAAGTTGTCCCTGCACATACCATGACGGCATACAGGGTGAAGTCTCACTCATTCTTACCCTCACCACCGGATAGGGTTAGTGGTAAACTTCACAACCTGGCTGCTTAACAGCCCCCCCAAGGAAAGAGAGTCCAGTAACCAATAACAAGGGACTGCGTGGGTTCCAGGGACAGTATAGACACTGGACAGACATAGCCCTGGCCATGCTGGATATTAAACCACAATTCCTTACATACCCCAGCCCACAGCACACCAGCAAATGACTATGCTATCCCAGCTCTCCCATATTAACCTTAAGGGTCCATGTGTCCTACATATAAGAAAGTATTTAAAATTCCACCAGGATCAAGCATCCATCATGTACGACAGCCAGATGCCACAATATATAGGGGAGTAAAGTATAGCCTCACTCATTCTTCACTTCACACTATATACCCTTTTTGGTCAGCTTCACACTCTGGCCACTTTACTCCTGAAAAATAACCCATATACACACTGTTTATGAAACTGTGCAGTCTCCAGAGACAATCTGGGCGATGTGATTACAGTGCATTCTTCATTTTCCATCAGTCAGTATACATGGTCTGTAAATAAAGTAACGAGACTGCCTCCGTATCACACGATCTGGCAACACTGTGGGCTCACCCTTCATGTGAAGGGTAGGTAAAAGTCTCATAGACTTCTAGTATGAGTTTCAACCCGCTAGCGTCACCACGTTAATTTTAGTGCGGTTTTTTGTGAAGCAGTTTTTGTGTGTGTGTCACGGAAATGGAAGAGCACAATTTCAAGCAACGATGTGCAATCAAATTTTGTGTCAAACTTGGGGAAACCAGCATTGAAACTTTCAATAAACTTAAACAGGTTTATGGGGAGCATGCTTTGTCAAGATCACAAGTGTTCAAGTGGTATAAAGCTTTTTTCAGAGGGCTGTGAATCCATTAAATGTGAACCCTGCCCTGGAAGACCTTAAACTTCAAAAACGGATAACAATGTGGAGAAAGTGCGAGCCCTTTTGTGGTCAGACCGTCGACTCACAGTGCGAATGATTGCTAGTGAGTTAAATTTGAACCACACCACAGTTCATCAGGTTTTAACACAGGAAATAGCCATGAGAAAATTGTGTGCGAAGATTGTTCCCAAAAACCTGACAATTGAACAGGACAAACGAAAGGACGTGCGTCTTCATCTTCTGGAATGGATCCAAAGTGACAGAAATTTCTTGAAGAATGTGATTACAGGTAACAAAACATGGATCTTTGAGTACGATCCAGAAACAAAACAACAAAGTAAGGAATGGCACACATCTGCATCACCACGTCAGAAAAAAGCGAGAATGAACAAGTCAAAAATCAAATCCATGCTCATCTGTTTTTTTGACAGTCAAGGGATTGTCCATACAGAACTTGTGCCTCAAGGACAAACTGTTGATCAGTTTTATTACTGTGAGATTCTTGAAAGACTAAGAAAAAGAGTTGTTCATGTGCGACAAAGCACTGCTAACAATTGGATGCTCCATCATGACAATGCCCCTTGTCACAAGGCAATCTCTGTGATCGAATTTTTGGCTAAAAAGGGCATTCCCGTGGTTCCACAACCCCCCCCCCCCACACTCCCCATGATCTGAGCCCATGCAACTTTTTTTTGTTCCCAAAACTCAAGTTTTTACCTTAAAGGATGCCACTTTCAGACAGTGAAAAAAACATCGAAAAAGCTGTAACTGACCAACTAAAAGCGATCCCGGTTAGGGACTTCAAGCGCTGCTACGAGAAGTGGGAACATCTCCGGAGATGTGTAGCCTCCCAAGGGAACTATTTTGAAGAGGACAAACTCGATTTGTAGTTTAAAAATAAATAAATAGTTATACTGAATCAGTCGCATTACTTTCTTTAAAGACCATGTATTCTGGTATGTGCTCTTAAGCCAGCTGCTAGAAGTTCAATTGGTTTGTATCAATTCCGGCAATAAACAGAATAAAGCATTAATCAGTATGATGTGGCTGGGCCGTTTCAAAGACAGTCTTACTGATGACATATAAACTGCAGTTTTGGCGCCCAGTGTGACCATCCAAAATTAACTTTCAACCTATACAGCATTTGTCAGGAACATCCCTCAGGCTGAATTGTTACTTCTTTGCAGACAAGATCAGTCAAATACATACATCCCTACGAGCACATGTACAGCCATTTCTAGCATTTGTTGTTAACTAAAGTATGAGAAATGTATTTTATTATGGACTCTGAATGTGCTCAGTCTACAGCACAGAATTCTGGCCAACTTTATATAATGTAAGTAGTGTGGCCAGATGATGAGATTCGTCACACAAAGCTTTTAGTGTTTAGACTGAGCGAACAGTATGAGTGTTACTAATGATCACTGTTTATCTTTTGTGTGTGGCACTGTGTCTCCTGTACCACAGCTAGACAATGAGTAACAATGAACTAAACCCACTTTCTTCATGCCAACAAAATAAAAAAAAAAAAAATCCTTTTCGATTATTTTTAAATGCTATTTGTCTTATATATTATTTCTTCATTGTGAGGACTTCTGTTTGTTTCGTGACCCTTCCTTTACATTCCAAAATGGGATAACACTTCATTGATATTCTGATTGGGTTAGGACTGTCTTGCACAAAGTCTGCTCCTTTACCGAGGACAGATGTACTGGGCCTTACAAAAATAGAGAGCTACAACTGCTTGAAATGCGTGTTCCCAGCATGTCCATCATAAGAATGCATTACATGCATCCACCCTAAGCAAAACCAGGGCCTCAAACAGAAATGTAAATAAAAGACACTGAAATTTTTGCAACTTCTAGAAATGTATTTTGTGTATTTATGAGCTAACAATACTCACTGCATTTTTTAAGAAACGCAGAAATATCTGTCTTATTTCCCACAAAATCCAGCTATTTGATTATTTAATCTTGTTTGTTTCATACCATCTTGTTTTCTGTCAACAATGCATAAAAATTTAAATGGCTAGTGAAAAGAATGTCGTATGTGAGGTCCAACTGATCATATTTAAATCTCAACACCAAAGTGTTAAGCCACAGTTTTCCATAAATGAAAGTCATTTGGGCGTCCATTGCAATGGCACTCTAGCAACAACCACCATACCTCAATCATTACCATAATTGCAACTGCTCTTAGTACAACTTATATCATCATCATGTTCTTCAAATGCTTCCCTTAAAGCATTCATGTAAGAGTTTGCAATATCAGCTGTGGAGCTGTACAAAACACACATGCAAGCATTCATCCATTCACCACTCAAAAAATGGGTAAGGATTTCCTCCATTTAATGTTCAGAACTATTGTTTCTACAGAAAATTGATCCAATTATTTCAGTCCATAATAAGCCCCACAAATTGCAAAGACTCTTCTCAACAAGACTAGTGTATTACCTGCACCAGGCAGCGCCTGCAGAGTCCTGCCTTCACCAAAGATTTTGCAACCCACCGAGCAGCATACGCAGCAGAACGATCCACTTTTGTGAAATCCTTGCCAGAAAATGCTCCTCCACCATGTGCACCCCAGCCCCCATATGTATCTACAATGATCTTGCGGCCAGTCAATCCAGCATCACTCTAAAAGAAAGAAACCATATGAGCATTCTGTCATTGAAATGGACTCCTGCTGTGGCCATCAAAGAAAGGTGAATCTCTCAGCAGTTCTGCATTATCATATGAAGTCAAGAGTAGCAAATATACAAAGACATCACTGAACAGTCTTACAGCATCAGCACCAGATAACTCTATCTTTCCGACAGAAAAAAGTGCCACATTTTTATAGACAGGAGGCTAGCTGGCATTTAAACCCAGACAGGTACACAGTACACACCACCTTTACTACCTCGTACACATATGCACATATTAGCCATTAATTTTGTTCACATTCAATTTATAGTTTGAAGTTCAGCCGAAAATTGTCAAAGTAATAAAATGCAAAGCAAACCCTTGGTGGATAATACCCAAACTATAGGCTACGCAATGGCAGCAGATATGTTCAATATTCAACCACAGTGCCTAAATTGTTCTCAAATATACTGAACCAACCACCCTCCATGTACAGAGAGAGAGAGAGAGAGAAAACAGCCCAGCCCCATGCTAAATATTTCCAAAATCAGGGAGGTGTGAATCTGCATATGCCAATTTTTCCTAAAAACTGGACCCATAAAACACAGTAAGAGCAAAAGGGGCAAGAAAGCCACCACCTACCTGAGGTCCTCCGACAACAAACAGCCCACAGGGGTTGATATGAAAGGTTGTATTTCCATTCAAATACTTCTCTGGTATCACCGCTCTAATCACTTTGGTCATCACATCTGCACGGAGGTCCTCAAGGCTGATTTTCTCCGAATGTTGAACAGAAACCACAACCGTGTGCACACATCGAGGTATGCAGGCTCCATGTTTCATATAGTACTCACACGTTACCTGCAACAATCAGTTCCACTGACTCAAGAAAACTAACAACTTAAACTAATTATACAATGAATCACTACGACTGGAACGTGAATAAATCTAGACAGCAGAAGAATGAAATTAAACAAGTTCCTACTAAAGACCTACAAGTATTATGTGCCACCATATAAAATTTTGTCGCCTTGCCAACTTGAGGCGCCCTGATGTGTGAACCCCTGATCAAGAGGTTTGTGAATTCTTAATAAAATGTACCACAGTGAACCTGCTGACATGTTTAACATGCACCAAGACCAAATCACTATCTGCAAATATAACTAGTTCCAACATTAACCTACCAATTTCAACCAGCCACTTAATAAAAGAAACATAAAAAACTAATTGTTAAAGAAGTCTATGCAAAGAGGTCCACCATGAAAAGTACACCCATTGCTGATCCACTAAAAGAAACTCAACTTCAGAATTTCAGGTTACAACACCCTTATATATATATATATATATATATACAGGGTGTCCCAGGAGGAATGTGCCAGACTTCGGGAGGGTGTTCCTTATGTTAAAGTATACCGATATAACCCAACACACCTATGTCCAAAGTTGAACGGTTACGGAGATAATGGCCAGAGAAATTTGAAACTTTGACAGCTGTTACACACTTATTGATTACCAAATACATATTAAAACTGGCAGGAATATGTGGTTTC
>Ga0123352_10013287_pt1 | contig 13065 bp, 3 predicted proteins | sample TergutLab28metaG_FD_89700 | JGI IMG/M metagenome (GOLD analysis project Ga0123352, IMG submission 89700) | Labiotermes labralis P1 segment gut microbial communities from Petit-Saut dam, French Guiana - Lab288 P1 | ecosystem: Host-associated > Arthropoda: Insects > Digestive system > Gut ... | reverse complement strand
TTTTACTTTCAAATTTCCCACAGTCCATTCAAGAATATATATATATATATATATATACATACACACACACACACACATATATATATATATACACATACACACACACACACACATATATATATATATATATATATTAAATTGTGGACCGGGTAGCGTAGTCGGTATAGCGACTGGCTAGGGGCTGGACGGTCCGGGGATCGAATCCCGGTGGGGTCGAGTTTTTTCGCACCTATCCAGACCGGCCCTGGGGCCACCCAGCCTCCTGTACAATGGGTACCGGGTTCTTCCCGGTAGTAAAGAGCGGTCAGGGCGTAACGCTGACCCCTCACCCCTTTCTAGTGCCGTGGTCAAGAAAGAGTAAAGCTAAACCTCTACTCTCCGTATGGGGCGTACTGCCTGTACATAGCCTCCGTGCCTGTACAAGGGTGCACTATATATATATATATATATAAAGTCTATATATATATTATTACACAGCCTGAAGATGGCTTTCCACGCAAGTTGAAACATGTTACAAGCAATAAATAATATTAACATGGCTGCGATTGGCGGGTTTTACTCACTCACGGCTGTATATCTATATGTCACCTATGGTGCCTATTTCTTTCCAATGAATGACAAGGAGATACCTTCTCCAATAAATTTCAGGAGATGCAGTTTGTTAATACTCGTATATAAGCAAATACAAAAAAAATTATAAAAATTCAATAAATTTCTTCCGATATACAAAAAAGCTGTTAAGAGCGCAGGACGAATTTCACTTTGGAGATACTTGTCTACTCCATTTTATCCAGATCGGCTCTGGAGGCCCCAAATAGCGTTCTAATTAATAGGTTCCAAGGGCTCTCTCAAAAGAGGTACAGCGGTTGGTTTAAATTTTGCTTTCCGTGTGTTTGTTCTTACTTCTGGTCACACAGTCTGCACAAAATTGTTGTAATTTAGAAAAACTTCTGCATATTGGTCCAAATTTAATCGATAAACAACATTTCTATGCACTTTAATATTATTTGCTTCTTATTTCATTCAATAGCTTCTCAGTCGCACGCAGTGCACAATTTAGAAGTAACAAGAAAGTACTTTATTGTACAACGATATCAGCAACCAACAAGATGAAGCAAAATTTGTTTTACTGATTCTTATAAACTTACTCTACTTGTTTCGGGCGACAGTTTCGCCCATCTTCAGGAACACTTTTACTGTACATACAGCTTTTTGGAAAAATGTACCGACTCTGCTGTCTGCTGCTAACCAGTGACACAGATTGGATGGAATTGGATAAAACTTTGATGTCTTTTAAGTTGTGGGGTTCTTGAATAGACTTTATGCTCTACACGCTCTCTGAACACAAGCAATATGTACATATGTTTTATCTTCGTAACGTATTAACTTCCCGAACTCAGGCTATATATGGTGTCCTTGGCAGAATTAGGCCTGTATAGTCCAATGTCATGGGCGCTACTATCTTCCGGACATATTCTCAGGCACTCTCAACTTTCTAAGATAAAGAAAGACGGAAAACCCAGCAAACACTGACCGCTTTAAATAATTAAGCTTGAAACGTGTTATAATTGTTCTTCGTTAGCTCTTTGAAACGTGAATAGAAAACAATAACGTACTTTCTTTGTTTAATGTTATTCAATTTCCAAATTATACTTTTCTAATTTTGACGTTTTGTTGACCGTCCATCTCAGTATATTTATCGCAGTATTTAACCAACTTGATGCACAAAATTTGTTTCACAATAAGTTTTATTTCATGCCTCTACATGTTTCGAGCACATGTACTCGAAACATGTAGAGGCATGAAATAAAACTTACTGTGAAACAAATTTTGTGCATCAAGTTGGTTAAATACTGAGATAAATACACTTCTCTAGTTGAAAGCTTCCTAGACTTCTACCAGTTTTCTTTCTGCTAAGAGTAGCTGTGAAAAAGAAGGTGAATAACGAGAATAGGTGTAATAATGTTAAACTGAGCAACCCGAAGATTTGTAGAAAACCCTCTCCGAAGTCTTCTTCGCCCACAGCAAATTTAACATTAACTGGACACGGTTCGTACCTGGCCGCTGTGGCGACAGAGGAGCCACTAACGGCCTGTCCGGGCAGGGCTGTCAAACATAAAATTAAAAATAAATTAAATAAAAGCGCAAATTCTACATCATAGAATACACACTGCCCTTCCAAAACAAAGACGAGTCAGTTAACGCTGTATGGTGAAATGGTCACACTTCCAAAAGAAAGTAGCCGTGCCTGGTACAAGAATTTTTAAAAGTTAATCTCTCTTCTCTTATAGTAAGTTTTGAGACCTAAAAGTGCTAAACTGATACTAAACTGGTATCCTAATACCGAAATCCTTCTTAAGTCAGCACTTCTTTGAGGGTGTGGTATTAATTTGGAAGACAGTGTGTACTAAATCTAATCTATAATTACGAAATTAACTGCATGCAGGGGTCACCCTTGAACCCAGTCATACGTCATTATGAAAACTAGTGGGCTAGAGAGCAGCTCTGTTGGTAATATTGAAGAGAAGGAAGGTTGTCCTGCCAAGAAAAGCAACTCATTCTCATACTTCAGTATAAGGCTTTGATTTTGACAGAGAAATATCAACACTTTAGTGAGAAGAACTTAATGCATGATTACTTGTGTGCCTCAGGAGAGCGGATTGGGAAGACGGTAAACTTGCCGGGACGCCGGGGAAGCGTGATTCTATTCCTGCATTGGCAGAAAATTTATCTTTTCTCCAGAGAGCCCTTAGAGGATCTGGGTCACAACCTGCCGTCTGTTTAATTGTTACCGAAATACATTCTCCGTGGGTAAAGCGGAAAGGCTTTGAAACTGACCATTAATTCCATTACTTAAATTCCTTTTATGTTTTTGGGATCTGCAATGCGACAAATTACCTTTACGTGTTTCTTTGTCTGCGAATTATCATAATGCTTCAGTGGAAATAATTTACGACTGCGTTACAGTTTCTTTTAGAGTACTTCTTAACGACCTTTTAATATTTCGGATATAACTGAAGCAACTAGTCTTACGACGTTGCAGCTCTTACGTAATCACGTGTGGTAGTACCTATATATGTCTAGGCCTTCGACATATCATTTCTTCATGTCCAAATTATGTTACATAAATTTGTGACGTTTTGCTGACCGTGCATCTCAGTATATTTATCTCAGTAATTAACCAAATTGATGCACAAAATTTTTGTTTTACAATAAGTTTATTTTGATGCCTCTACATGTTTCGAGCACATGTGCTCATCATCAGGAGGTCAAAATTGCATTACACAGCCTCTGGTATCATCACACCTATAGACGTGTTGATACCAGAGGCTGTGTAATGCAATTTTGACCTCCTGATGATGAGCACATGTGTTCGAAACATGTAGAGGCATGAAATAAACTTATTGTAAAACAAAACTTTTTTGCATCAAGTTGGTTAATTACTGAGATAAAAACATGTTACATAAGTTTGTGTATTTTAATGAATCATATTCTCTTACTTGGGTATTAAACTCTTACTTGGATATTTTTACCTTTTGTACATGTTGTATTCTAATTTGTCTGGTGTGTATTGTTGCTAGTTTTCAGTCGCATTGTGTGTAATTTCTGTTGTTTGGCCGTGTGTATTTTTGTTATTGTCTTGTGTGTATTGTTGTCATCTCATGTGTATTTGTTGTACTGTGTGTGCATTGCTGTTTTTTACGTTAGACGCCGGTCTGCTGGCTAGAAGTCCGTACTCGGAAGTTCCTGCGACCGGCCACCTCGACACAGGTTTTTCTTAGTTTCCCTGTGTCTATAAGCAAATGCTGAGATGGTTCCCAAAATTCCAAGTTGCCACTACATGCTTCTCATGTAGCCCTCCCGACTTAAATTTAGTAGTAACCAATTTCATATTTTCTATACATGTAAAATAACCACTGCCTCCGGGTAACAACCCAATTGCAGTAAATAATAATAATAATAATAATAATAATAATAATTAATATTATTATCTTATCGATTTTGAGAAACCCTATACAGCGGTACTAGATCTTCGTCAGAGAATAAAGTTATGTAACAGATTATGAGGGAGTAACACATAAATTTAACTCATCTGACATTTCATTTTTTTCCTAACATTACATTTTTATCAAAATCCATTATGCAGTTTCGGCGATGTAAAGTTCGCTTGGAATTTCAGTCAGACACGTTCTCATAAAGAAATCACTTTGCGTTCTTCCGGCAAGGAAGGCATAAAATCCTGATCCTGCTATTGCCGAAAGCTACTGCTATGCTCGTTGTAAAATTTGTCACGTGGAATTATTGATACCTTCTCATCTGACAGTGATTGGATAAAAGTTTCAAACTGGAAATAAATTCTGGAAGTCTTTGCGCGTATTTCTAAAGTTGCTGCTAATTTAATCCATAGAGACCTCAGCAAGAGATTATATGGGACGGGATACTAACACTTCCTGAGTTTGAAGAACGATTCTTCTTTCGCCATCGAATAAAGTTTGTTCTAGCGTCTCATCAATGTAGAATTAGCCTCTCTCATTTCGAGTGAAGAGTTGAAGCTCTCTGCCTGTCTCCATCTTATTTGCAACAAATCTCTCAGCTCTAGCCTCTTTTCTCTCATTTCTCAGTTCCTTCCAACTGTAGAACACTTCTACCAATCACGAAAGAAAAACTACCCATCTTCACGGCGTCTTTAATGGAAAGTGTCCGTGCACTTAGGGTACATTCGTCAAGATAGGGTAAATCCGTCCCTCCTCACACAATCCATCCCTTTCCATCACCCCGTTCAAATACAACATCTTGGTTGAAACCTCTCCACCGCATCTGACGAACCACCCACTGCTTAAGAAGTTCCCCTCCCCCATCTAGAAACCACTTTCAACCATTACACCACTCAGAATGCATCTAAATTTCTTTGCAGGGTATGAAAACCTCTCACTTGTTCGGCCTCAGCAAACTTACAAAAGTTCACACTGGTGTAGACGACCTGACCCTGCAGCAATGTGTACAATTTACTTGTGTAATTTACTCACACTCAGTAGGCAACAGAAATGTTAATTACAGCCTGAATAATTACTATTTAAAAGTCTTTTATCCTGCCGACTCCTCCCTAAAGCTCTACAGATTAATTCTTGTAAAAAACAATGATTTATCTACTTCGCTATAGGTAAAAGGTAAAGGTAAAGTGCAACCTTGTACAGGCACTGAGGCTCTGTACAGGCCGTACGGTCCATAGGGGGAGTAGAGGTATAGCTGTATTGTACAGGAACTGAGGCTCTGTACAGGCCGTACGGCCCATAGGGGGAGTAGAGTTATAGCTCTACTCTTTCTTTACCACGAAATTAGAAGGGTGAGGGGGTCAGCGTCACGCCCCGGTCGCTCTTTACCTCCGGGAAAGACCCATTACCCGTTGTACAGGAGGCTGGGTGGGCCCCAGGGCCGGTCTGCACAGATGCGGAAAATCTCGCCCCCACCGGGATTGGATCCCCGGACCGTCTAGCACCGTAACCAGTCGCTATACTGACCACGCTACCCGGCCCACATTTCACTATACATTTGTGAAAATTTATATTTCGTTGCGGAAAGGATGTGTAGATTTAGGAGTTTGTTTAAATTTCTGAGGGCAGTGCTTGGACCAAAAAAAAAAAATTAGAAAGAAATTTAAAAGTAAATAGACAAAGAAATGGTGACGTTTATTTATATTCTACATTTCATATCATTGGAATGATTAAGTCACGTGTAATGTGCTGGGTTGCTTGACTGAGGGTCTAGACGAGTTTTTATGCTCTTGCTTCAGTATTAAGATTACAGCATGGAAAAAAGTAAGTGACTTTACAGTATTTTTGCTTATTCAACATTCATAATCATAGTTCCTTTCTCTTGTTCTGCCGTTGCAAGACAGTCGGTAAGTGTTCTGATGTGTCAGGTGGTAATGGGTGGCTGCAAGAGATGTTTCCTCGTATTTGTTTCCATTCTTAAAAATCCTTGCCTTACATGTGTCATATCGAGCTATCTGTATCGATATGTCGACAGGTATTTATGACTTTAATTTGGACGTGTAGACGAAAGAACCAAAAGAAATCGCTTTATCCCTCACTCAAGACAGGAGTTGCAATGCCCACAGCAGCGTCGTGCTAAAACTGAGGTAACACTCGCGTCTGGCTAATGTTTTTGTAAGAGAAGAGAATAGTAATAAAACAGAGGGCACAATAAAAAACCAGAAAAGGAACAAAGAGCAGGAATGAAATTAACCACACCCCATATTTTCGTACTTATAATCCCATAAATTACACCGAAATATAACATATATTTTGCAAAGTTGTATGGCATCTGTGGTCTGTGTTGTACACACTAACACAACAAAAAGTAGAAATGCGTCCATTTCTTGTAGGCGCAACTTGAACAAGCTTAACCATTTAAAGTGCGATGTTTATCTAAATTCCATAAAAGTTAGTTTCATACCTCCTAGAAAACATAAAACCTGTCCATTATAAAGAGAACAGTTAACGTTAAATAGGCAAAACATTTATATTTATTGTGGTCATATCGCACAATTTAACTCAAAAACTATTGTACGAGAAAAATTCACATTTTCGTAACTTCGCAACTTTTGCCAAAAATGTAATTTGCTGTAAAACAACACCCATATGAAACAGTGGATGTAATAAAGTTTTAAAAAAATTATAACAGCTAAAGAAGATATCTTCTAAACCTTATATGCAACGCAGAGGAAAATGATGACATCATCGAAGTGGCTGTATCAAAGCTGGAGAGGGCTATTTCGAAGGAAGACATTTTTTAGTAACAATAATTTTTAACAAAATTATTATTAATTATTGCGATAACGTAAACTATTTAAAGAAAGTGGGCGGAATTCCAAGGAAGAAATACTTCCTTAGATGGAGACAAATTTGTTGTCTGATATGTCCAATGCGTGGCCTCCGTATTTATGTGTTTTTTCACACATGACGTTCATTTCACAAACGTCATGCAAATTATAAGTCGCCAGATTGCGAAACCTCCGCGATTTCTAACCCAGCAATTCACAATGGGGTTTGAAAATTTCCAAAATATTGAAAATTTCCAAAATATTGAAAACTGTAAATAAAACTTTTAAAGAATAACTCATTTTTTTAACTTTTATGGTTTCCTGAATGACAAAACATCATCTCGGCTGTACACAAGCAGTTAGTTAATAAGTATAAACCGTTAACACAAATTTTGAATTTAAAATTTTGTTATCGGTTTGCTAATTAGCTGTACTAAAACACAAAGAGATGTCTAAATTTAAAATTATATTCAACCAATTTTTTATTCATAAAGTGTAAGAGTTTTAGATGTTTAGGGCGGTGACCTAATTCGAGGTTTTAGCCTGAGATTTACTGAGGACAGCGGTAAATCAAGAAACCCCTGAGTCACTATCGCCAGTCGCCTGGCCTATAAACGAATCTTTTAAAAGTCCAAATTGGAATGTTTTAATTTTTACCTAAAATAGGGACATGAAAATGTTGGCAGTGTTTATATCCACATCTGATTCTGAAGCATGCTGTACGGTCTAGAAAATAATAAATCTATGAACAGATAAAATGGAATAATAACACCGTGGAAGCAACTAAAATCTTTAGTATTCTGTAAGGTAAGCTACATGTTTTCGATCATCTAATTTCATCTTCAGGATAACATCAGAACATTTAAAAAGATATAAAATTGCAAGCTCTAGAAATGAGGCAACTTTATTACAATTATGCCTCATGTTTACATGCAGATTAAGATATCAAATTAAAATAGGATAGAAGCGGATAAAAACTGCCGGAAGCACAACGTCAGCGTGGCCTACGAGGCAGTCAGCTTGCATATCTCGAAATAACACGAGAACGAACTATAATACATGCTGCTTACTAAGTTTAATTTTACATCTAGCAACTAATTTTATTGAACTTGTTGTCAAAATATATCATTCCTTCTCTCTGCAGATGGCTCTTTGAGGGCTGCAACATTTTGAAGTGACACAGTTTTCAGAAAGTGATATTAATAATAAATGTGTGCATTCAGTCCGTTTTTTTTATGTGAAATAGTGATATTAGTGCACGAACATGAACAAGATAAAGCTGTCTTAAAGCCTTTTTGTCTCTACTATGAATACATTCCAAAAATACTGTGCTGGAATAGATCCATAATGCTCCACTAGTCTGTAAGTGGAAAGATGACTACAAAATAAAACCATTTATAGTAAGGGGCTTCTATTTCCAAAAAGGACATTGGTCACACAACATCGGTGATTTAAGTGGTAAGTGCATGTAAACAAACACTAGGAATGCCCAGTAAACTTTACCGCATTCTGTAAATAATCTATTTTAAGGAAACCGATATTATCAAGAATTTTCTAAACTCCAATGTCAATCCCATCCAAATGCAGTTCAATATAGATCATACATTTAAAATGTATTAATATGAGACGCATATTTTAATATTCTTCTTCTTCTTCTTCTTCTTCTTCTAATATTTAGAACTTCCAAATCTCTTCCCTTTTCAACTAAAACTGTGTATGTATTTCTTATTTCCCAAATGCAGGCTACAGGTTAGGTCAAGTTACATCCTTGAATGCGCACCTGGTTACGAAGATTACCCACGACACTCTGAGAAACAAATACGTCACTCAGAATGAATCCATCTTATGGAGCACACAGAAGAACTGCACCCTCTTCCTGCACCGATCAGAACTGAGATACGTCTAGAAAATAGCAAAACATGGATTGAGGAAGAGACGGGCCAGATTTCCTTGAAGCAGCAACGAAGTTTATGTTATAAGGAGCCATATTTCAATGTCTCCGCTACTGTCTCATTTGTTCATCTTCTTTACCCTTCTCACTTCCTTCCTCTTCTTTCTGTCTCCCTACTGCTTTAATTTCTCAGCTCCGAATTTCGTGCGGAGATTTTCACGTCTACTTTCCAGTGAACATATTTCCCGTATTTCTTGTAACTTGACTGCCAAGAACAGAATAAAGGGAAGAAAACCCGATCAAGTGCCCAATTAGCCGTCTACACTATGTATGTTTGGGCTTAATAAAATATTCTGTGCTCGTGTTTGTGTGCAGCACATATACATATTGAATAATTAATTTTTAATTATGTGAACGTCTATATAAGCTACTGGGTACTGAATTTGTATGTACTACGTTACCGTTTTCACAAAGCTATCTCTTGAAATATTTTATGCATAAATATATTTAAAATAATCTTTACATATTAGGCTATGTATACATGTGTCTCAATTGTGTGCGTAAGGTATGCTGAGCAAGTATCTTATTATCATTATGTACATGTATCACATTACGAACTGTTTCCAACTGTATCTTTCAAAATGGTACGTATTATAAATTTCATAAAGTTCATACATACTCCGTTTCTGCATTTTCTTACGAATAGAAACTTCACAGTAAAATTCATATAATGGCATGATCCTAGTGGGTGTAGGCAGTAAATTTATGTGTTCAAAACAATGGCATTTTAGATTTACCTGGAAATATCTTATGTCAACATAATAAACACAGAACTATACGTTTTTTAAAATTATGTGTATATAATTAAATTTGAGTAGGCCTATATGCAATGCATATACATACCGACGAATTGCAGTTTTAAAATCATATTTTTTGAAGTATATAAACGTAACAATTGAAATTTTTTGGCACAAGTATTGAAAAACTGTCCTTGAAATCAGCAAGCATAAAATAAACTTTAACTAGGCAACATTTGTCCATATATGTATATTGAACAACTGCCAAACAAATATTGGTACAGAATAGCGCAATGCTGTCATTTAATAATTACCAATGCTCAAAAACTTACGTTTTAGATTTATCTATATGTATATAATCTCTAAATATTTGAACCTTTTTCTTTGGGAAGTAAGTATGCATGAATATAAATAAATATATATTTATTTATATTAAGATTATTTTATATTTAACTTATATTAATACTATATGTAATATATATTAACGAACAAGTAGTTCTGTCACTCATAATTTTATTTGATTGACTTGGCGACACTGCAAGTTTTCAGATTGCATTGCTTCGATGCTATATGAAAAAACACGAGTACGCAGCAATGGTGGAATGATATCTGACGGGAGAAACTGAAGTACGTGGAAGGAGATCTACCCCCGTGCTTCTTTGTCCACCACAAATCTCACACAGAGTGCCCGAGATGGACCAGAGTCCCCATGATGAACAGCCGGTCATTGACACCGTGAGCCAATTGGCCTGCTGCTACTTATGATGTCTACACAAAAGTTTTTTAGAATTTGAAAATAATAGAATAACATTATCACGAAAAATTCACATAATTACAGTTAAAATGTCTGTGTTGCTGTCAAAAAGAAAAATATTTCTTCTGTAATTAGGCAAGGATGAGAGGCGTCCAACTTACTTGGAGGGAAGGTCTTAACAAATGGGTGATGATAAGCAAGGATCAGAGCATGTCAATTATTTGCGTGGGTCACTTAACGATATATTTCGGAATACAATCTGAAGAGAGGATCTCGTAAAATTTCATACTGTAAGGTATTTTGTCAGTATCTGACTACACGATAAACGCTCATGAAAACTAAGTCACTAAACAATTTCATCAAGTTGTTTCTTACACAAAATGTTATGTAGGATGCTTGCCACAGCTCAGTAATCACTTAAATAAACGCGCGTTAAAATTCCTTTTTGAAGTCAGTAAAAATAAGGTAAAATGATCCCGTTACAGGCCCAGTGTGGCCCAGAGGGTGGGTAGAGGTATAGATCTACTCTTCCGTGACCGCGGCACTAGAAGGGTGTTAGTGGTCAGCAGCACGACCCGGCCGCACTTTACCCCCGGGAAGGACACGGTACCCATTTTACAGGAGGCTGGGTGGGCCACAGGGCTGGTCTGGACGAGCGGAAAATCTCGTCCCCACCGAGTTTCGATTCCGGGTCCTCCAGTCCGTAGCTCAGTCGCTATACCGACTGAGCTACCCGGCCCGCTTTCTGAAGCCAGTAGTTATTTAAACTAGTGACAAAATGTCCTGCTTTCTTGGCACTTGAATTATCATCATCCTGTTAAGAGAAATTCGCTAAAGAACAAAGCCCCAAAACAGTTCAGTCAAACGTCAGACTTGTATAATTTTTAAATTAATTGTTTGTGCTCGAATAAGCCTGATTCTCGAAAGTTAGGTCTAAACTCAGAAGTGTTTTCCATCAATGTTTAATACAGATTCAAGAAGACTTGTGTCATTTTTTGCAGAAATTCTTCCTATGGAGCTGCTACAAAACGAATCATTGAAAAGTTCTGAATAACGGTCATATTGAAATCGCTTCTGAATATGTAATTGTCTTTGGGACAGGTATTTTTGTGTTTTCTTACGGCTATGCACTCTGAACAGCTCCGGTTTGAATTTTGAGTGTGTGGTTAGTTGCAGAGTTAAAGCAGCCGTCAGTAGGTTTAGGCATTCTTCAAAATTTTGTTATCTTTAGTCATTAAATAACATCGACAAAAGAAAGCTTAGGTTCTTATTCTATTTTCTAGGTCGAATGCATGGAAGGTCTTACCCTACAAACGTGACTGAAAAAAATCATGCTCTTTAACAGTGTGAAACATGTAGCCAGACCACCTATTGTCAGTCAGAGCCATAGGTCTTTCTGGGTTGTGCCGCCTCGAGAGCAGATATCTCTCTCTGTTATTGATAACGTCTTTGTGGAAGACGCCATAAAAGAGACAGCTTTTCAAATTATTGTACAAGTTTTCAAATTGCACAACAGATTGGATAATATTTGCAAACGTCCCTACTTTTAAACTGAACAAAATAAAAAATATATATATATATTCAAATACCTGCACGGTGTTGTTCCTGTCTAACTCCTAAATCGCTTGTCACCTTTCAGGTCAGAACATATAAGAACATTAGAGTCTATTGAAATATTACGATACTGTTGGTGCCTTTAGGAGATCTTTCCCTTCATTAAAGGGATCCCATAGCTTTCATAAACGTGAATATTTTCTTGAATCAGATTGTGGCACCACGAAGAATTTGAAAATTGGAAGAGTACAAGCAACTTTATCTGTTTAATGTTGAGGTGTTTAGCCATCCGTTATGTTGGTGACATGCTATCGAAATTCTGTTCGGTGAACTCAAAGTGTCGCGTATTTGGCATTCTTCTGGCAGCTTGGTACAGCCTGCGCTTTGTCTTTTGTTGGAAGTCTGTGAGGTGTTAGTTAACGAACTACACAAAAAAGTTGCTCTTGATGGACGACTAAGAACTTGCGTGCTTTCAGAGTGTGATGGAAAGATGAGAGAAAGAAGAACACAGAGCGGCTATAAATAAACTACAAAATAATAATACGATACTTTGAAGCTAACGTAAAATTTTAAAATATTTACTTGAAAAATGTTTATTTCAGTGCTTACACTAATAAAATCCCTCCTTACATGTAGATAGTATGTAACTAGTTATGAGGTACGTAATTTTTTTTCCTCTTTCAACAAAGTGTCTTTAAATTTCCCTTTCCGATTGTGTATATCGTAATCGAATTAATATTTATTTAATAAATTAGGTATGTAAATTATAACGTTATTGGTAATATAGTTCTCCTACCCCTAAATACTATAAAAACACTCATCAGCACTTCATCAGTGGCCCTCTGGATTGTTGAAATTAAACCCCTTTCTTGTTCTGTTCCAACAGAACAAACTGAGAAAAGTTTACATGAAAATTGTGTACTTTAACAAAATGTACATATAAATACATATGCATATACATATTTCATGTAGGAGGAGACGAATTTGAGAAAAATATTTTAAATCTGGTCTTCAATTTGCAATAATAAGTTCTGCAATATTTCCGAAATCTACGTCACTTTCTTACTCCATAGTGCAGAATCCTTCTTGAGAAACTAACTGGTTTGCAGCTAGTCAAGAAATTCCCCGCATTTCACGGAACCCGAAGGTTCATTACCGTACTCACAAGCGTCCGCCACCTGTCCCTATCCTGGGTCAGCCCAATCCAGTCCATATACCCACATCCCACCTCCTGGAGATCCATCCT
>Ga0123352_10013282_pt1 | contig 13068 bp, 7 predicted proteins | sample TergutLab28metaG_FD_89700 | JGI IMG/M metagenome (GOLD analysis project Ga0123352, IMG submission 89700) | Labiotermes labralis P1 segment gut microbial communities from Petit-Saut dam, French Guiana - Lab288 P1 | ecosystem: Host-associated > Arthropoda: Insects > Digestive system > Gut ... | reverse complement strand
TTGTTTCTGCTTTTTATGTTTTGTTTGTAACGGGATTTGTAGTTGTTATAAAGAGTAGGAAAATTCCCCCCCCCCCCCCGGAAGTACAGTAATAATGATCGAGTGTGTTAACGAGTTTAATACGCATGGTACTCGGAAGTACCAGTATAGGCGCTGTTTACCCTCGTTCCAACTTACTCGAATTGGATGGCAGCACTAGTTGCCGCGTTGCCACGGATTATGATTGACTTACTTAACTCTGATCCATGCATATAACCAACTGTACATGATCACAGTTCATATATATACATCGTGATCTAATCAGCCGTGCTCGAGATTGTTATTAAGGGAAGGTAGTGCATATTTATTGGTGTGTAGGGAGAAGGCAGTCCTTTGTCGAATGGTTTCTTGCTTGTATGCATTTTAAATGGCTGGTATTTCTACTTCAAGAGCGTGGCAAGTGAGTACTTGCTATTAGAAATTATGTGATTAGGCGGTACTGACGGAGCTGCAGAATAACCTTGTAGGTTACACCGGATGCCATTGAGCTCACATTCCTCTCGTTACAGTAAATTCGAGAGTGTTTTGTAACGACGAAAAACTGGACATTGAGACCCCTTGCAATCATTCCTACCCAATCTCCAAATCTCACAAATAAATCCGACGCAAGGGAGACCCAGCATTGATGGGAGGATAATATTAAGATGGATCTTCAGGAAGTGGGATGTGGGGGTATGGACTGGATGAAGCTGGTTGAGGACAGGGACAGTGGCGGGCACTTGTGAATGCGGTAATGAGCCTTTGGGTTCCGTAAAATGCGGGGAATTTCTTGACTAGCTGCAAACTTGTTAGCTTCTCAAGAAGGACTCTGCTCTATAGAGTAAGTAAGTAATTAAGTAAGTAAACCCTAGATATATTTTAGCAGCATAACTGTTGCTGTTTGCACTTCCAGGTTTCATTGTTAAAGACAGTTTAATATCTTTCAGGTGCAGGAAAGTTATATTCTGTGATTATTTCTTTCTATCCATAGGTTATTAAACCACATGTGCCAATGATAAAATTCAGGAAAGGAGCTCTCTCAGCCATGGGTGAGTGCATGCAACCGGCCCCATTACAGTACAATAAATCATTAATTAGAAAGGAAATAAGTTAAAATAAAATTAATATATTTTTAATGGCATGCTTCTCTTCATGTTGTAAATTGTGAGCAATATATAATATTATAACCAAATACTTGTATATTATTAATTTCTATAATATGGATATGATATAACTCATGTTTTAGGTAGAGCTGCTTTCACTGAATTTTATTAATTCTTAGCGTTCATATGTTGTCTGCATGTAATCACTGTCATTTCATTTCCTCAGTTTACATATTACATATAGTTTATTAAAATGGGAGCAGAAGCATAACATTAAACTAATCTTAATTTTATTCCACTTAGTTTATCTATCACATTTTAATTAATTTAATTTTTAACTCATAAGTTATTGGCCTGTGTACATAGAGAAAGCTGTACACCTGAAAGTGGAACCTGCTCATAGCATCTGTAAATACAATCATGCAGTCAGCATTAACAATTTGCATTATTTAGCGTAACATGGGTGTCTAGCTAGACAAGGTTTGTATACTGCACTTTAGTAGGCAACTTAGGCAAGAGCCATGTCTTTATGAAGGCAAACGTATTGTAGCAACACTTCTTGCTGCCAGCAGTTTCTCTTAGCAGCACAAGGACCTACTGCTTGTTGAGAAGTCTACTCTCTTAATGAAATAAAGTACTTTTTTTCCTTGGGACAGAAGATTTTTCTCTTTTCCAAGTGTTCAGAATGGCTGTAGGGCTCAGTCTGCCTCCTGTTTAGGGAGTACCAAGGTTCTTTCCTGGGGTAAAGCAAACAGTGCATGATGTTGACCACATATCTCTATCTACTGCCGCAGTTAAAATGAGTAGAACTATACTCCTACTTCCTCTGTATTCCTGGTTGCCATGGACATTACTTTGTCTAAATTGATGACTTCATATTTCTGTCCATCCAGCTGCATTAGGTTAGTTTCAGTTACTTAGGAGTCTCCTTTCATTATCAGGTGTTTTAAAATGTCATTCACCTTGATCTTGGTGTGTCTATAAACTACCTGAATGTTATTTTTTCATGCAACTAGGATGAGCTGCTCCAGTGATGTTCACAAGCTGCATGTGGCTCATGGGCCACATTGTGGAAACCTCTGTCATACAATTTACCAGAGGATAGAGCAAGTGTTGAACATGATCTTCAAATCTCAGAAATGCTTGATGCCTGGTCAACAAATTTGATATTCATGTCTAGAAATTGTCAATACTGCACTCCCAATGATTCCCTTAAGCTTTTCCTCTTGTGCATGGGTTGGTATTGTATGTATTGTCCTTTAGACTTCCCCTCAGAAAGTAGTTATGTGGTGTCCAATTGGGCAAATTAACAGGTCATGAAGGATGACTAATTATTCAGGTCCCTAAAAGTTATGTGAGGCAGCCATAGAATTATTGTCTGTTTGGGCAATTGCAGCATCATGCTGGAAAAGCCCATATCCCCTCTTCTTATTACTCAAATTTTCAAACCAGTAGATTGACAATTTGTTGAGTGTTTGTTTCTGTATTTATTGTGTCCAAAAAGAAGGTGGGTCTGATTATTCTTGTCTCATTGATGGCACACCATACTCCAACCCAAATGTCATGTAATGGCATCTCATTATTCTGGGATTTTCTGCTGAGAGTATGTTTTATGTTTATCATTTATGTGGCCACTGGGTTGAAAGCATGTCTTATCTGTAAAATAAGTTAGCAATGGATCAACTTCACCCCTGCACACTCCTTCACAGAACCAGGTGCAAAAACGTAACCTTCAAGCACAGTCTGCCCCTTGGAGTTTAAGTGCAGTTGTATATTTGTATGGTTTTAAATGAAGCAATTTCGTGGTTGTGTTATTAGGTAACTTTGGCATACCACTTTCTTGTGAACTGTCTTACAGATTAAATCATGCTCCAGTATCATCTGATGTTTTTTTCTGAAAGAACACATGTTTGCTGTCACTTCTTCATTATCATGGAACCTTTTATTCAAAATTTCTTCACCAGTTGATGTATTGTTCTTTTTAAAGAAACTTAAACACCAAGAAACTGTCTTGTAAATATGCTAGGAATCTTTGTATTAAGATTTCTGCAACAAAAATCATCTGTTGCACACTACTGACATTCATGAATTTAAAAGAATTTCCTTGTGTTAATCACAGCACAAAATGTTAAACAATCATCATCATCATAAACATCAAGGATTGGACCCTTTGATCCGTTCCGTCTCCCGAGTTACAGCTGTTCACACCAACGCTTCTTCGGTCTTCGAATTGTTCTCCTTCCTTGTGGTCTGTAGTGGTATGATTTCAAAGGGATTCGGTTTTGTGGCATTCTTTGCAAGTGTGAAAGCCAGTTCCATCTGTATTCATCTAACCTGTCTAGTATGCCTGTAATCCATAGTTCGCGGCATATGTAGTCATTTGTTTTGTGGTTATAAAGGGTGTAGCCTGCCAGAGGTCTCAGTAACTTCATTTCTGCCGCTTCAATTCTTCGTCTTTGTAAAGCTGTTAGAGTCCAATTTTCTGACCCATATAAAAATGTAGGTAAAACTAGTATGTTGTATATTCTCAAAATAGTTTCCATTCTCACTTTCTTATAAATAGGTTAAACAATTTCATTTGCAATTAAATATTGACATTAGTAACGGTTGGCATTTCTAACCTGAAATACAATTGTAAACCCCCTTCCCTTTTGTATACTTGTAGTTGGGGCCTGATGGTGACTACCCATTTTTAACTGAGACATGTAGCCTTGTTCTTGCTCAATATATGTTGTGCTGACTGATTAAAATATTCAATTGTATATAATAATGCAATGCGGACATGCCATCAGAATAATCAGTGCTATTCAGGCTTTCATCCATCAGTTCAAGAACCTAAAGAGGAAACTTTACAACTGTAATGCCAATGCTAATTTTAATGTATTTTCATTTTTAAAGGTTAAGATATCAAACCTCAAATATAGTTGTAAATAACCCCCCCCCAACAAAAAACTTTTAGTCTTGTTTTTGCTCATTGTATGTTGTGTTGACTGATTCAAACATTCACTTGTATGTGAAATATGTGTGAGTGCATTGAGATGATTCAATGTAATAGTACATGCTGTGATCAAGATCGGCAGTCTAGACACATGTTGTGCCCAATCGGGTTATCATATGCCTGGGTTCCATTTTCAGCTGAATCCCATGTATTACAACTGTACTGCACTGTAGAAATTGATTTTATGACCAACATGAATTAAGATTTGCTGACCCAAACATGTAGCCTAAATACAAGAAAGTTGTATTATAAATATCATAAGTGTAGGAATAACAATAAGTGTTGTGTGTAGATGGTATGTGGAATGATTTATGAAAAATGTACAGTATGATGCCTAAGTATATTATTTGTCAGTCTTGCACAGTGTAGAAAGAAGAAAGAACAGCCCAGAGGCATACATGCATAAGTGCATTTTTACACAAGTCGTGCAGACACGTATTTTACTGCTTTACTGTATCAAATACGATGATTTAAGTGGTCATTCAATGCTACTGTTGTAGATATCTCAGTTTGAACCACTGTAATTAGACTTCCTATCAGAAATGCAGTGACATACATTCTGCCCAGACAATCAGTGTAGTGTGTGGGTTTTTCTGTAGTTCTTCTGTACAGGATTTAAGTGCTGTTTTCAAATCCTCTAGCTGATTTGGAACATTGTTTCGCATATAGTATCGTGAAGAAGATAACATTTGTCTGGAAATAGATATAGTGACTTTATTTTATCTGACAGCTGGTGCTGGTCAGTACCCATTGGCTTAATTTAAATTATAAACCTTCAGTGTGCAATAAGCAGTATGTTCATTATGTGTGATGCATGACTGCAAGCTAAAGGAAAACATAAGGGCTTTTTTAAATATTGTACCTAATACAGCAGTAAATCGAACTGAAATGTAGGAATCTCAGACTCATGGCAGTGTGGAATAGCAACAGGTACTGCATATCGTGCTCTCATGCAAGACACTCTCATTGAAGAGTGATGCAAATTGTCAGGTAAAATACTATTTCTTTTTGCATTAGTTTGCTTTAACGCTACTTGAAAATGTAAACCACTTTTTGAATTTATGTGATAATTAGTGGCTTAATAAAATTTGGAATAGACAATCTATGGCCACACTTAACTTCTGCAGGAGGCTAGCAGAAAGTGATGTCACTGTTACACCATCAGTTACATGTATGGATTGAGTACCTTGATGATATCACTAGGTCATGTAATTTCCCTTTCTACAGTATTGGCTTTTCTTACTAACACAGAAACATAAACGTGCATCATCTAGTACAATCAAAGTGAAAAGTCAGCAAAAGTCAACCAGTGTTGAGGAGAAATTAGGCATCCTAAGCCGACTTGATAAAGGTGAACAGATTGTTGACATATGCCATAATGTTAGACTTGCTAATAACTGTGTACATGCTGTTTGTGTAGCAAGACGACTCCAGTCTTATCAGAATGTCCCATATGAGAAACTGTGTGTGACTCTTACATTTTTTGCATTAGCAATAAAGAAATAAATATATTGCACAGAATGTATGTATATATTGTATAGAAATGTATATATACTGTATATATGGTAGATATATATTCTAAAGGTCCATTTGTCTACAAGTGGTATAGTCATACACTATATAGAATTAGGTTGTCAGCTCCCTAACACCCAGCAAATGCATTGTTTTAAATGGGAATTTTGTGTTCGATTTTTAGGAACATAACCCTAGCATAAAATGAGCTCTGCCTGTAATGTCCTTGTATACCAGTGTCATCTTTGGTGTACAGTTTTGGGGATGTATGACAGATTGTTACTTGGAAACCCGACTACACAATGGATACAGTGAGGCATGTAATCATAGTTACACAATGGCTACTTTATTTTTAAAATGGTGTTTTTGAGTAGTTGTTCAGGTACAGTCATGAGCAAAGTACAATAAGTTATGACAGCTGTACATATCATGTCTGGGAAGTCATGGATTCAAATTTTGGCTAAGCGACCAGCTTGCTTGTCTTAAGGTTTCCAATTTCAGTCCCTGCAACAAATGCTGGGATAGCACCACAAATTAGCCCATGACCACTTCATTTCTTATCCTTTACAGTTGAATACTCACTAAACAGTTTAATGCTGTATAGTCTGAACAATGGTCAGCTTTGTTAAATGAGCCATAAGTGAATAAATCTATTGCAGAAAAAATAGCAAATACAAGGTTAAAAACATGTGATGTTCTTGATAGTATTGAATCCTGTGTAACAATGATTCATCTTGGTGTCTAGAATTTTACTATTGCTCGGCATTTTGGGTGAGGTTTTCTTTTAGTGTAATGTCAACATGGTCCACATGAAATGCTTTATTAGACACTTGCATATCAAAGGTCCTCCTTGTTGCACAAAGTATACTGTCACAATGACCCATCACAATTGGAAGATCTTGTCATCCTTGAGTATATCAAGTAAAGTGCATACAATATTTTGTGTATGCTGCTCTTGCATATACTGTTTCTGGTGCCTCGTATATTCTTGAAAGTATACTAAGAATTTAGCCTGTCACCTAGTTGTCAGAGTTGGACCATCCTTAATGGATAAGTTTGCTTCATGGCTGCACTGTCTAGAAAACGCACTGCAGGATGATGTATCTGTTGCAGACTCACAGGGCACTGGAACTCCATCTCCACATGCTGCTGGTTCAGCTGGAGCAGGAAAGAAATCGCAAGTTACTTTAAGACCTGTAATAGAAGACTATCAACTTCCACAGCGGTATCGCAGACGACCACTTGATGAAACTGAAATTGCCTATATAAATGTATGTTAACTAGTAATGTGTATCCCTTACCCAGGATAAATAACATCAATTAATAACTCTGCACACTTTTTTTTTTCAGAGGGGTGGACCAGAGTGAAACAAGAAACTTGCATGACACGATCATAAAACAGACCAAACAGTTGTGGTTGGTTGTGCAACACTAGATTTCACTTCATTAATTGTATGAATTAGTTCAGTGTAAAAAATATTGAAAGTATGTGTACACTTCAGGTTGTGTAACACTTAGTGGTTTTATGGTGATTCTTGAAATTGTATTGTACATAAATAAATAAATTATTGTGTTGTAAAACCGTGCACTATTCAGCTTATACAGTGGTTAAAAATATAGTAAAATTGTCTGCATCTGCAGGTCACTGGTTTAAGGCAGGAAAGAAAAGCCTCCCTACCCACAACCATATGAATAGAAGTGGAGCCTAACTATGTGGATAAAGTCTAGAAGTGCCAGCAGACCTTGTTAATCATGGATGGCATTATTTTGTTGGCAGCTTCACAAATTGGGGTAGTTAAATTACGTAATTGTTTATTTTTATTCAAAAAACATGTGTTGTTAATTTCATTTGTATGATTGTTTCATAAGTACAGCTTTTGATACAAATGTTTGCAATGAAATTTTAAAGGAAGGATAATAGCATAGGAAGGTTACACCCTGTGTAACAGAAGGTTTTCTAAGCACTTATGTAGGTGAGTCAAAAATTATCTACAGTATAGGTACATGTTTTGCATTTGGCTACACTGCTGCTTGGGCATGACATGATACACATGGTCTACTTCTGTCCTACCATTGTGGTGCAGGTGTGACTTTGATAGTCCATTGCTGATGTTAGTTTTTTGCCATAAACATGGACGCTCCACTTTTCATTTGCACCAAAGAAGAGCAGAGGGCCGTGATCTCAGCGCAGTATAGGAACAGTGCCTTGTCACAATGGTTTGTCTACAAATGGACCGAGAGGTTCAAGAATGGTCGCACAAGCATTAATCATGAGGAAGAAACCGGACACCCATCCACGTCCATTACTGATGCAAACACAGAACGAGTCCATGACATGATCCTGCAGAATAGACAGGTGACTATTTATGAAGTGGCACATTAACTGCAAATTAGTCTTGGTTCAGCCTATGAAATTATCCACAACAGGCTTGCCTTCCATAAAGCCTGTGCATGATGGGTCCCAAAGCAACTCACAGAACTGCACAAAGAGAATGTTTGGACATCTGCAAATGGCTTTTGGATAGCTATGGTGCTGCAGGTGACCACTTCTTGGAAAGAATCGCCATGGGAGATGAAACGTGGATCCACCATTTTGATCCAGAGAGTAAAGGCTTAGGTGCATCAGGACAGTAAGGGCTCGAACCCAGTGTTAAGCAATCAATCAGTCAAATGCCAGATTATGGAATGGAAATATCCTCATTTGCCCACAAAGCAAGAGTTCAAAATGTGACCGCGGGAGTGCTTATGCTTATAGATTTTGGGACACAAGGGCTACTACTGTAAAATTATCAAGAGAGGGGTTCAACAGTGAACAGTGCTTGCTACAGTGAGATGCTGTGTGACAAGCTAAAGCCTGCAATTTGAAGCAAATGACAAGGCCTACTGTCAGAGGGTGGTGCATTGTTTCCCACCCACTTCCATAACTCTTATGACAAGTCATTTTAAATAAAATATTTTTATGTAAGAATATTTAACAAGAGCAGCAGCAGTGGTAGTGGCAATGATGACAACTACAGCAACAACAACAAAGGCTGTGCCATGGCTCAGACAGTCATTCACTGGCTTCTTACCACAGAGGCCAGGATTCAACCTTGGGGCCAGTGCATGTGGGATTTTGCGACAGGTATTTCTCTTAGTACTTCGCGGTTTTGCCCTGTCATTATCATTCCACCAGTGCTCTATAGTCATTTATTCATTACCAAATTATATAATCTCAGAAATTTAAAGCATTGATAAATAAAGAATAAAGTCCCTTTCCACACCATGTAGGCATATAGGGGAAGTACATATATAGCTCGGCTCATTCTTAATGTCACTGTGGGTGGTAGAATTAGAATACATAAGGGCAGGTACCATGGTAACCTGTGCACTTCGACTGTATTCACGTTCTTGTGCAGCCCTTTTGTGCACACATTCAACAGTCCTGCACTTGAGGTGAGGGAGAAACATCACATGCAGACCACTTAACCCCTGAGAACTAACTCCAATATGCACTGAATATGGGGCTGGGTGTGTCCCAGAGCCAGACTGGACAATTTAGAGAAGAGAAAATTCTTGACTATGCCAGGAATCAAACCCCAGATCATCCAGCCTGTAGCCTAGTCACTATACAGACTGTGCTACACAGCATCTTTAATGCTGTGCTTAAAAAATATTGACAAAAATGATGCTCATAACATCTCAATTAACATCTTTGGGCATGAGCTGATGAAGGGTGGTCTGAGACATTTCTTACCAACTAGGAGTAAGAACACACTGGCACAACAGTGTATGTATTTTACACTTTTTATCTGGGATTTGACATAATGACATACCTTTTCTAATTCTGTCACTCACCACCTAGTTGCTAAATTCTCCTAACTGCAACATGATTTTCTTACTGGTAACCATTATGACTATGACTTCAAGAACCACACACTCTCTTCATCTTGACCATTTACTGACACTGATCTACCCAATTGAGTCTCTATTCCTTCAGCAGTGGAGGACATTTAAATTTCTACCTTCTCAATGGACAGAGGAGTTAAAATTCCCTACCTCTTCAGCACCGTCGTCCGTACGAGGTACAGACCTCCGATTCTTCACAAGTCGCTGGATGCCATATGTAGCATACACTTGCAAGGGTGGATTCACTCTCCTCTCACATGCATAGTTTTTGAGCTATCAAATTGTGAGTGGTTTCTCTTTATTGTGTAAGAACTGTGCTTTCAGAATATAATAGTTAAAATTGTCTGTTTAGAATGTAACTTTATGTATTCAGGAGTTAATTTTCCTATTTAAAAAAAGTCCAACTTCAACTGTCAAAAATGTGAGCTCTCGGAGTTCTCTCTGTTTTACTCAAACTGAAAGAAATTAAGCTACAATCTGAACAATGTATCTTTGTAACCTAAGATTTTAGGTTTCTTCTGCTGTTGGAGAATGATTCATAAATGCTATACTGTGTTAGGTAGTTTGAAATATTTTCCTCATTGCCTACTCTGACACTGCATGGACTTCATTTCTGCTGCTGGCTTGAGGTTAACTCAGAAATCATGTGTCACTTCATTCTGTAGATAGACAGAGAACAATTCAGCCTTTCATTTGGCATAGCTATCAACATATGTTCTATAATTGCTGGTATTCACCCTGCATGTTTTCAGTCAGTGCACTTTGTCCAGGTGTTGACGCAGGAGTGATACTAAGGGCATAGCAATGGCAGAAAAAGTTCTGACAGACAGTAAAGTGCTGGAAATTGTGTACAATTCGGATGAAAGTTTCAGTGATAGTAGCACTGATAGTGTTGGCAGTAGTGATAATGAAATTGACGACATAGCTGTAGCAGATACAATTATGAATGATGAGAAGAGGAAATATCCTATGTTTAACGGAACACCACCTGAGAGAACCTGAGCTACAGCTGATACATCTAGAAGACTACTCACTAGGGGCCAGCTATTGCAGAAAGACTTTCCATAAAGGAGGTGTCAGTATATTTGTCCACAGAAACCTAAAATATAACACCATAAAGTGGATGAGCACAATATAGATAAAGACATTGAAGCTTGTGCAATCCAATTGGACTTAGGATGTAAGAAACTATGCATTTTGGCTATTTATAGATCCCCAAGTGGTGATTTTACAAACTTCCTTAAACAGCTGGACTTGATTTTGCAGAAACTTTATAAAATTAAATACAGCATCATCATATGTGGTGACGTAAATGTTAATTATGTGACAGATATTAATTGGAGGAGTCAACTGGATGCTGTGTTACACTCCTATAATCTTGTGGGCATAGTTGAATTTCCTACTAGGTTTGGTTTGATTTCCCAAACAGCCATAGATAATGTTTTCATCGACACAACCACTATTGGTAACTGTGAAATACACCCATCCATAAATGGACTCTCAGATCATGACGCCCAGTTACTAACACTAAGTAATGCAGGAAAAAAGGAAAAGGACTGTAACAGTACCATAAAAAGAAAAATCAGTAAGTTTACCATAGCAGATTTCCAATGGAACTTAAGTCATGAAATGGGAACAGGTATTTCAGGGAAATGATGTAAATATGATTTTTAACTCTTTTTTTAAATACCTTTCTAAGAACTTACTATTCTAGTTTTCCATTAACTCAGGTAAAAAAAAATTAAATGACCCAAAACTCATGGATAACATCAGGAATAAATACCTCCTGCAGAAGTAAAAGAGAACTATATAATAAACTGCAGAATAATAATAATGCTACTCTCGCCTCTTATCATAAAAATTACTCTAAAATACTAACTAATGTTATACAAATGGCAAAAGGATGGAATATGACAAATTAATTCTTAACTCCCGCGATAAAGCTAAAACCACATGGGACATTATAAATAAGGAATCAGGAAGAAATAAAAAAAAAAACTGATCAACAAACTATTGCTGAAACTTTTAACAAGTACTTTGCAGCCATTGCAGAAAATATTAATAGACAGAAGGAAAGTATGCTGATAAATGATGTAGACAACAATAGGGATAGTCATACCCATTTCATGGAGAAAGCTTATAATAAACCTTACCCAAGCATGGAATATAAATGCACCACAACAGGAGAAATCGAGCGAATTATAAAATCCCTCAAAACGAAAAACTCATATGGGTATGATGAGATATCCACAAAGATCCTAAAGATTAGCTGCCCTTTCATAAGTTCTCCAATAAATTACATATGTAATAAAATGCTTTTCTGGGGTGTATTCCCTGAGAGATTAAAGTATACAATAATAAAACCGATACATAAAAGCGGTGATACCTGTGAAGTATCTAACTATAAACCTATATCACTCTTAACATCATTTTCAAAAATACTTGAAATGGTAATGCAGAAAAGGATCTTAAAACAATTTACCAAATATAAAATATTAAGCACTGAACAATATGGTTTCAAAGTAGGATACAGGACTGACAAGGCAACCTATAAATTAACAACAGAGATTTTAAATGCCATGAACAATAAACTACTAGTAGGAGGGGTTTTTTGTGATTTAGAGAAAGCTTTTGATTGTGTCAATCATCATATTCTATTATCTAAACTGAGCTTCTATGGAATCAGTGACAAAAATCTCCAACTGTATCATTCTTATCTGGGTAACAGGTACTGCAGAACAGCAATATATACTGACAGTGAGGATAATAATAATGTTTGAAATTGGGCTAGAGTGAGCTGCGGAGTACCACAGGGTTCGATTTTGGGACCACTACTTTTTCTGATATACATAAATGATCTACCCAAGATCATAAATAAAACTTCAGCACCTATAATTTTTGCTGATGATACTAGTATCCTATTTACCCACTCAAACCCAATAGATCTTAGCAAAAACATTAACACGGTTTTCAAAACCCTAAATAAATGGCTAAGAGCAAATGAGTTATCTTTAAATTTTAATAAAACAAATTTTCTACACTTTACAACTAAGACACGTATATCAGTAAATTTAAAAATAGGCTACAACAATAACTTTATCACAAGCAGCACCCACACAAAATTCCTTGCGATAACAATGACTAATACATTATCTTGGAATAGCCATATTGACTCAATTATGAAGAAGTTGAGTAGGGCTTGTTACATAATTAGAAATGCAAAAACATGCATGTCTGCCTCATCACTAAGAATGATTTACTATGCCTTTTTCCACTCGGTTATGAGCTATGGAATTATATTCTGGGGAAACTCGTCGCCTAGCTCCACAATCATTAAAATACAAAAAAAGGCAATTAGAATTATGGAAGGCTGCGGAATCAGAGTCTCATGTAGAAACTTATTTAAGAAATTACAAATTCTGCCTTTGGCATCACAGTATATACTATCCTTGCTAATGTTTGTAGTGCAAAACAAAAATCTTTTCCTGACAAACAATGAAAATCACAATTTAGACACTAGACAAAGAAATAATTTATACCTTCCTCAAG
>Ga0123352_10013281_pt1 | contig 13069 bp, 8 predicted proteins | sample TergutLab28metaG_FD_89700 | JGI IMG/M metagenome (GOLD analysis project Ga0123352, IMG submission 89700) | Labiotermes labralis P1 segment gut microbial communities from Petit-Saut dam, French Guiana - Lab288 P1 | ecosystem: Host-associated > Arthropoda: Insects > Digestive system > Gut ... | reverse complement strand
TTGTTGGTAGTTTTTTGTTTTTTTTTTTGGGTAGAAAGAGAAAGTAAGAGATAGTGGGTTTTTTTTTTGTTTGGAAAAGAGAGGTTCAGGCAAAAAATTTTTTTTTTTTTTTTTTTTTTTACATTCTGTGGGCATGTAATACAAAAGCTTTGGATATAGTAAGGCCAAATGTGAAAGAAAGAATTATTATTTAGAGAAAAATGCCAGCTAAATAAGCAATAGGTGGAAATGGGAACAAAATGGTTGACGTGCCAAGGAAGACTTCCATAGAAAGGAACCTGGTGCCAGGCTGGAATATACAGTAAAAAAGAAATTATTGCAAACAAGTCAGATCAGATGTTCAGGTGCTTAAAAACAAATTAGATGCTTGGACAAGTGTGTACTTATTTTTAAAAAATTGGTCAAGATGCCTATTTTGTGTATGTTTATTATATTGTATTGTGAATATGGACTGCTTGTTAAAGAATAAAAGTGTTATTTGCAGAAATCATTGAATATAAGGGTACTAAAATTTTCCACCCTTTATTGCAGTAGGTAATATTTTCAACTGCTCAGTAACCACAGCATTTGTCTGAATTTTGATATTTTTGTAAGAAGATATGTCCATATGTAATAAGAACCAACAAAAGGCACAAATGTGGTCTTACGGTATTTTTTCATGCATCCTTATACGTATACGGCTGCATGAAAAAATAAACACCATAAAAGTGCATGTACAATTCCTCCTGAGGATGAACACTTGGTTGTTCTAAACGTGTCAAAGACCATATAATTGAATTAAATCATTAATGAAAAAAGTGTGCATTTTGTTGGTTCTTATTACATACGTATATCACAATGCACAGTTCAGAAAACATAAAGATCTGTCCAGTGACGTTTGTACCATTGTTCCAAGAATACATTATAATTGTAGCTGTTGTTTCTCTGTAGGAGCTAAAATTGCAGCAGATGAATTTATTCAACCTGAGTTATCGATGGATTATGATGGGAAGAGAGACAGGTGGCGTGGCTATGATCCATCAGAGCATAAAGCAATTATTGAGGAATATCAGAAGATTGAGGAAGCAAAGAGACAGCTGAGAGCAGAAAAGTTGAACTCGGCTGTGGATGGGGATATTGAGGTACCAGAACTTGTTCATAGAGTTTTTGAAAATGCTGTCCGAGTGTGAAGATTGTGTCCCTTGTTTTGTGTGCCTTGTTTATTGGTAAGAAGTTAAATCAAAGGACTGCTTAACACTGAAGATGGAGACACCGTGAACCTTTAGAACATCAGTAACCTTCCACCAGTGGACACAGTGGCACATCCCAGAGGACTGAAATCTTAGCAGTACTGTTGTGAGAACCTCAAATCTTGCGTGTGGATGTTTGCTGCTGGACAGTCACAGTAACCATGTTAGTTTATTTTGCAGGGGTAAATTACTCTCCTGTAACTGCTGTGCTTGACCCCAGAGGGATGGTACCATTAGAAGAACTGTCCAGTTGATCTTGTAATTAGATTTCACTATTGCACTACTGAACAGTACTCTTCCTTCTCTTCCATCATCCATAAGAAGGGGTTTATTCTATGAAAAGAAAGTATATTTCTACCTCTGAAATAAAGTTATTTTTCAGCAGTGGGATGTACCGGTTTTCAGTCTGACACATGCTTCATGTGTATTTTACTTCTGTCATGATATTTTTCAGTATTTAATGGTGATAATCATCTGTCTTCTTATGAATTGGATTTTGTTTTCAAATTTTTGTTATCAGGCTGGGATAAATAGCTGAAGAGTAGTTACAAGCAGAAGTTGTTGTTGTTAAGTGTATATTGTTTACGTAACACTGCAGGAGTCTGATTCTTTGTTAAATTTTGTAACTGTTGTAATATCTGTCTGTCAACATATAATTAAGCCGTCATTTAGACTTCACATTTTTTTAGTTTTGTTATATTATTAGGTGCACTTGCAGAATTTGGAAAAGCTGCTATTTGCTGTGCCATGTTTGTCTGTTTGTAAGCATGGAAAGACTTGACTCCCACTTGGTGGATTTTCATGAAATTTGGTATTTGAATATTTTTTTAAAATTGCCTAGAAAATTAAAGTGTCATTAAAATCTGACAAGAATAACATGTACTTTACATGAAGACCAATAGACATTTATGATCATGTATTGCTGATTGTTTCTTAGAATGAGAAATTTCTCAGACGTAGAGAAAATTAGAACACACATTTTGTGTTAAATGACTTTTTTCCCCCCCTAAAATTATGCCATGTATGAGATAATGTGGATAAATACTGTAGAGCTGGACAGTCCACAGATGACAATATGGCATGTGTGCATTGCGTGCTGGTAACTAAGGCTACAAATACACACTTAGAGTATGTAATACTTACTGCTTATCCACTGTAACTATGGTTATACGAATGCACCTAAATGTTACGTTACATGTACATTGCCTGTCTTTTTTTATCTCTCTTTCACTCATAACACCATAAACATTGAATGGCATTAAAAAGTGTGTGTGTGGGTGTGTGTATTTATTACAGCCGGAAGAGGCAGATGAAGAGGATGAAGACAAATATGTGGATGAGGTAGACATGCCTGGTACGAAAGTGGACAGTAAGCAGCGAATCACAGTGCGTAATCTGAGGATACGTGAAGATACAGCGAAGTATTTGCGTAACTTGGATCCCAACTCAGCTTACTATGATCCCAAGACCCGTTCTATGAGGGACAATCCAAATATTAATTCTTCTCTTGGTGATCAAGAGTGAGTATGCATGTTTGTTATGTTTTTCTTTCATATTTTGGTAGCTGAATGGCCATAAAGATATAAATGTTTAATTCTATCAGTGAATTTGAGTGGATGGAATTAACTACAGTGATCACACATTGTTTGGCTGACTCCACTAGCTGCATAGCAGAGTGCAAGTCTTATCCTTCAAAAATGCTGTAATTAATTGTTCCTTAAAAGTAATGATGACTTATTTAATTGGTGTATTTTTCAATGCAGACTGTGGAATGATTTTGTATCAGTTATGCTATTTTCCTTGGATTAGTAGTCCTAAGCACATATTAATTAATTATAAATAATTAATTGTACACATCATAAGCTAATGTTTGGTAGTAAAGGTGACCCTATTGTCCATTTCAGTGTTGATTATGCGGGCGAGAACTTTGTACGATTCACTGGTGATACTCAGAAGCATGCTGTGGCACAGCTGTTTGCATGGGAGGCATATGAGAAGGGTGTTGATGTGCACCTGCTGGCAGAGCCCACTAAGCTTGAAATGCTTCAGAAAGAGTACGATAAGAAGAAGGATCAATTTAAGAGTCAGGTGCAGGAGAGCGTCCTTAAGCGCTATGGAGGGGAAGATCATCTCCAGGCTCCTCCAAAGTCTCTGTTACTTGCACAAACTGAAGACTATGTAGAGTACTCTCGCTATGGCAAAGTTATCAAGGTGAGGACAGAACCGTTCAGCACTTCACTGTTCACTTAGTTGAACCTCTTTTTCCAGTAGGTGTAGAGGGTTGGTTTGCTCGTAATGAACTAAGATTTCAGTTAAGAGGGGGATTGGCCCACAGTATTGATTTGTTTAGGGTTTACTCCCCCAGGAGGGTTGGCTTCACCATGCCTAAAGGGCCCTTCCTACTGTTACCAGAGCCTCATTTGCCATTTTCAGGATTTACATGGGGCCTTTTTGGCTACTGTAGTGGTCCCGGAGATAAATCTCCGCTTTACTTCACCCCATTGAGCAGTTCCCTACTTCTGTTGCGTACCCCTCATGATGAGGACACTGAGGTTGGATTTTGAGGGGCCCTTTAAAATTTTCTGTTAAAAATTGTAAGATGTGTTTCAAGATTTTTGAAAATATGTAGATGAGGGAAATACATTTTGTTGATTATGCAATAATTGTAGCTTGTGTTCAATAAAGGCAAAATACTGGTTAATTATTAGTTCATAATTACAACATATAATGATAATTCTATCCTTGGTTTGTGTGAAGGGCCAAGAGAAACAAATAATCCGTTCCAAATATGAAGAGGATGTGTTCCCCAATAATCACAGCTCTGTGTGGGGGTCCTACTGGCACAATGGCAAATGGGGGTTCAAGTGTTGTCACTCATTTCTGAAGGTAGGTGTCTTCATGTTTTAATGTAATTTATAGTGAATTTTAGGTGATGGGAACAATGAAATAATGTGTTGGGTTTTGTCAACAGAACTCGTACTGTGTGGGTGAAGCAGGGAAAGCTGCATCATCAAGTACCTCTAGACCATCTACTGTAACATCCAGTGAAGTTTCTCATGACAATGAGAATGAATTGAGCAGTTCTGCAGAGAGTTCAGGGTCTTCATCAGAGGTAAATGTTCAGAGGACTCACTGAATATAATGAACCAGCACTTAGATAATATTTTGTGATCACACAAGGAAGTGTGGTGTTTGTGCTCATGGGTGTGGGCATATGTGCTTGTGTGCATGCATGTGCATGTGCAAACAGTAAAGTAGTACAGTGAGAGAGCTGTTCCCATCGTGTTTTCTCTCTCTGGTTTGTGGAGGCACACCAAATACATGAACATCACAGCTAATGTTAACTTTCTTTAATTAGAACTTGAGTTATTCAAGTGTATCCTGTAGGTGTTTGAGTTGCGGTTTGTCATTTTTAGAAGTGTACACCCAACTGATGGCAGGCTGCCTTACTGCACCATTGTGTTGGATGTGAATTTGTATGACAACTGAGTTGTGCGTTTGTGTGATAAGGGAGTGGATGCATCATATTCTTACATTGAAATGCATGGTTCTGGTGGCATGGAAAAGGTACCTTTTTGTAGAAGTGCATAGCACTTTTAAGGGTTAATAATTACTCATATTTAATCCAATGAAGAACTTAATATTTCTGTCTAAGGTGCCAGTACCTCACAATTTTCAGAGAATTCTTTGGTAGCCATTATCATTTATGCTGATTATGGTACCATTAATCATTCAGTCTAGCTGTCTGGTTCTGTCATTCCAATTATAATGGTCGGTCATGATGAATATTGTTATAGTATGCCCAGGGCTGGTGTTAAAGGTATGTGATGTGTGTCACTGTACATGGAACCAAGTTGGTGGGGGGGAGGGGGGGCTGCTAGAAGTTATGGGTGGTAGTGTAGTTGGTAGAATAGATAATTAGTCCTCCCGCAGGCTCAGTAATTGGTGGTTGGGTTCCCCTTGTAATTATTAGGGTAGTTACTCCCAGATCTCATAACAGGCACCAGAATAATGACTTCCATTAGAAGAATGTATTCCAGTCCGAAAGAACCCACAATGCATTCCAGTATTCGGTATGTTTGGGGCCCCTGATGACGCAGGGTCTCTCGGGGTCATTTCTCTGCCATTGACTGTAGCAGTATTGTCCACTGGGAATTAAGGCATAAGAGTGTCAGTTTTTTTATATTCATTGAGTATCATAAATTATGTTTTGCTTCTGATGTTAACAAATATTGTGGACAAGGCTGGAGTGCCTGTATGTTCAGACTAAGAAGTTCCCAATCTGCCAGTCTGCTCTTTACACAAGGTGCCACAGTAATTGGCACCAGCTCTGGATATGCAAGTCCGAACTCTTCCTGGTATTGGGAACACAGGATGTAATGGTTACAGATTGGGACAGCAGTATGCAGTTCTTTGCCCGGTGTATTGTGGTAAACGGTGCCATTTGAGTCTGATTTGCATATCTAGAGTTATCTTGCTTTTGTCTCTCAACCTTTGTCCTGCTGGGGTGGATGTTTAAGTTTTAGCACATAGTTCATGTAAAATGTATTATTTGAACAGAAAGTGATAAAATTTTGAAATAGAAGGCATTGTGTGGAAAACCTATAGAGATTATACAGAATGTGTTAAAAGTACAGTACTCTTTTTTGTTGCCTGAATATTTAAAACGAGTTTCTGGGAGTGTCTTCATGCATTTGCATGTGGAGATGCAAATGCAGCTTTTTAGAATGTTAAGGGGGCTTATTATCCCTTCATAAGGTTAAAGGAATTGGGAATTTTGGAATTGTCATTACTTAGTACTGTAAGGAAAATACTACTTCCAGGATGAATTGGAATCGAAACTAAGTACATCAACATCTGACAGTAGCAAGAAAGAAAAGAAGAAGAAGAAAAGGAAAGAAAAGAAAAAGAAACAAAAGAGAAAGAAGCTTCAAGGCAAAGATGAAAGTCCAGAGGATAAATTAAAAGCTGTGAGTGTAGTTGTTATAGAGCAGTGATTTTTCATAGTCTGTGTAGCTGTTGATACTCATGCAGTTACATGCTGCTGCTTCTGACACCCCTCGTACAGTTTAAGCATACATGTATACTCTGCATGTAACATCGAACACCCCTCTTATAGTTTAAACATACATGTATACTCTGCATGTAACATCTTACACCCCTCTTATAGTTTAAACATACATGTATACTCTGCATGTAACATCTGACACCCCTCTTACAGTTCAAACATATGTGTATACTCTGCATGTAACATCCAACACCCCTCTTACAGTTTAAACATACATGTATACTCTGCATGTAACATCCAGCACCCCTCTTACAGTTTAAACATACATGTATACTCTGCATGTAACATCTAACACCCCTCTTACAGTTTAAGCATAAATGTATAGTCTGCATGTAACATCCAACACCCCTCTTACAGTTTAAACATACATGTATACTCTGCATGTAACATCTGACACCCCTGTTACAGTTTAAGCATAAATATATACTCTGCATGTAACATCCAACACCCCTCTTACAGTTTAAACATAAATGTATACGCTGCATGTAACATCCAACACCCCTCTTACAGTTTAAACATACATGTATAATGTGCATCGAACACCCCTCTTACAGTTTAAACATAACTGTATACTCTGCATGTAACATCCAACACCCCTCTTACAGTTTAAACATACGTGTATACTCTGCATGTAACATCCGACACCCCTCTTACAGTTTAAACATACATGTATACTCTGCATGTAACATCCAACACCCCTCTTACAGTTTAAACATACATGTATAATCTGCATGTAATGTCTGACACCCCTCTTACAGTTTAAACATACATGTATAATCTGCATGTAACGTCCGACACCCCTCTTACAGTTCAAACATACATGTGTACCCTGCATGTAACATCCAAATTTATTATTCAGATTAAGTAATTACTCATTTAAAGACACCAGGCTTCTATATTTTCTTATATAACAGTTCACATGGAAGGTATCAGATTATAGCTGCAGGGAGGGTGTTTGAATTGTGATGTTAAATGATATTGCTGCTGCCTGTTTAAGAAACCTGAGATGTCTTTACACAAACCTGTGAGAACCATTGTCTTCGGTAGAGGTGGTTGTGACATTTTTGTAGGATTTGAAGAGGTTGTATTTTCACTTGGTAATGTAGTTGTTATATGTGCATTGGCATTTAAATTTTGCAGGCACTGGCTAAGGAGGATCTTCATCAGAAGGAGGCTGAACTCATTCTTGCTATGGATGAGAGGAAACGACCTTACAACAGCATGTTTGAAATTAAGAAACCAACAGATGAAGAGATGGAAGCATATTATATGAAGAAGAGACGAGAAGAGGATCCTATGGCTCAGTTTATGGGCTGAGTGGTTAGTTATAAAGAATAGCTCAGGTTTTGTTTACCTGGTCTAAGAAGTACTAGAATAATACAGTGGGATAAAACAAAAGTTTCGAAAATATAAGAAATTGATGCAATATGAGATTATGCTAGAAAGTATAATAATCTTTTTACATTTCCACATTGTGTACTAGTTTTCATCTGAAGTATCCCTAAAATCTGAAACGAGATCTTTAAGGTCTTCTTGTTGCTGATTGCCAGAGACAGCACATCACAGAAAGGCTGAATCTTCTTCAGCTTACCATTCTTCACCATAACTGCTTGTTTAGTGTGTATATATATATTTCAGGACTCGTATTTTATATGGACTCAAAAAATTCCTTGTGATATTTCTGAAGGATTTAAACCAAATTCCTTTTGTTTGATTGAAAAGATAAAAGGTTAGGTTCTTCCTGCACTTGCCATGAAGGCGTAAGGGGAAGTGGATTTATATTTCCACTCATTCTTAACATTGGTTCTGAACGGAGGCAAGTGGTGAGCTTCATGCCCTGGTTATTTTACCTCTTGATCAAGAACGTGCAGTACCTGTTGCATTGGGGGATGGGTGGCCCTCACAGGTGGTTTGGACAATTTGGAGAAGAGGAAGATCTCTTAGCTGTGCCAGGATTTGAAGCCCAGATTGTGTAGCCTGTAGCCTAGTAACTGTACTGCCTGTGCTACTGCAGCTTCTTTTGGGTTGAATATGGCTGAACTTGGTAGTGCATTTCCCTAATGACAGGTGAAGATCTTGTGATATGACTGCAGTGGCTGATGAAGTTTTTAAGTGCCAGTTGCTTGTCTGCTTGATAATTTGTGACAGGTGTTTCCCAATCTTTTACTGGACTGCGTCTTCCCATTTTATTGAACTATAGCAAAATTTGTGGAAAAAATCATTTTTGTTGTGCAGTTATTTCCTTTAATTTAATTGCTTGTCAATTCTACCACAGGTTACGTCCAGTACAAGTGAGTGTCCTGCCAGTGGGGATTTTTTTTTTGGGGGGGGGGGCATTCTTAGGTCATTGGGCTATTTGCAAACCTTGCCCACCTTTATTGTGTCATCCAGTCATCCACAGCATTTGCACAGAAGTGGTATTATGTGGATATTTGTTGTGGTAGCATGAGACAACTGAGGCTCTCTAGTTTTGCACTTTAATATTTGGTCCAAATGACTGCTGTGCACGTGGAACTGATTTACATATTTGTGGGGGCACTGGATTAGCCTGAGCAAAAAGTTGCTTGAACTGTCTTCCATACAGCCTGGACACTGCACTCTGACTTCCATGCATTTGTCCCCACCCCAACCCCACCTCCAAAGGGTGATATTAAAAGGTCAAAGATGTTGATTGGTTGAAGCTACTATGGCTGCAGTGGTGGAGTGATTTTGAGTGACTTGTGATAGCTTCTGCCCCAAATAAAACCATCCCTGAATGGTTTTCAGTGAAGAAGGTCTTGTATATGAAAACATCTTTAATAGTAGTTGGTGCTTTTGAGTGCTTCTGACTGGTTGAGGTCTTGTAAATATGCAAATGTCTAGTGAATTAAGCTTCCTGACTTGGTAATTAAATTTTTTTGATCAAAAGAGTTACTTTGTACACACAGTAGGCTTAGCAGCTCAGAATATTCCACCAGAATTAGTTATGTTCTTCGTTTTGAAGATGCACCTTGTCTAGGTGAGATATTGTACAGTACTGTAAGCTTGTTGAATAACTTACAAGTAAATTGAACACTGATTTGTCACAGGAGATTCAGAGGATCTGTTGTACTCTTGTACAAAATTGTTCCTGTCACCTGTCTGTTTCTTATACATTGATATCGTAGATTTTATTTATAACTCCTCCTTCCTCCTCGATAATTTCAATCACATTTTCATATCCTTAAACCTGAACACTGAAGAGCCCCATTCCATTTGCCTCTCCTTTAAAAACTTCGTCCACTTCTGTTACTTCTTCAGTGTCATGTCATTGGAGCCAACCTACATGTGCTTGGATTAATCACATTTCTTGTTCTTTTATGAAAAAATTAGTATTTTATTGACTACAGTGGTTTAGTCATGTAAAAACAAGTAACTGGATAAGGACCAAAAGAGGTTGATGTAAATGGAGTGTAAGGACAAGGGAAGTATGGGACAACCCAGAACAGCATGGTTTGGGTAGGTACTTGTAGGACATCAGGAAGAGAGGAGAGACCTTTTGAGAAATCAAGAAGCAAAGCTTGGGAGTAGCTGGATGAGATTGTAGACTTTTTGTCCATAAACCCCTATAGAGTGGAAAATACTGAAAGAAGCCAAAGATGAAGACATTGTATGAAAGTAGTCCTACTTCATGTGTATGTGTTCAATTTTTTAATGCATTTCCCATAGTCCCTGCCACTTGGTAGGTATTTATACTTCAAAGTGTAATAGTGTCTTGGCAATACTGGCATTCCAATAATTTTATGGAATCCCAGTATAAGAGATTTTAATGCTGATTTACTTCCTGAAAACTGCTGTGCCTGCCTGTCCCCTCTGCTTTCTATTTTGATGTGCTACTAGACTTAAATTATTTAAGAAATGAACACATTCTGTGGACATAGTGGATATAATGCAGCTTGCCATTTTATGCAGTTGTGAGTAAAAGTAATTATGTTACCTCACTGGCATAATATGAAACATTTTGTTGCTTTCTTCTTTGAGAAGTTTCAGTCTTGATAAATGCTGGAATGGGGTTTCAACAATACCATGTTTTGAAACATAATTTATTATCATCATCATCATTATTTCTGTTGTGTGTGGGAAGTATAGTCCATTCTTCTGGTGTATTGTATGGGTCAAGTGTTGACTTTGTGTGGGTTATCTCTCTACTTTGTGTCCATAATCAGGATGACTGTACATAATGTCCCATTCCTTTGTCTAGTTTAATGTCTGCACTGAATTGCCTGTTCTTGGATCTGGTGGTACCAAAGCATATTGTCTCCACCTTCAGCAGTGCAGCATCCATTACCCCACTGCAGAACATCATGTACTTATGTCTCTGTGTTCACGCCTAACAGGGATGTAAGTGGATGGTTGCTCAACCATTTCGACCTGCACATGCCTCTGAGCCATGAATGTTAGGAACTTCTGACATGGATGTTCATTAATAGTCATTCTACTGGCAAAATCAACACATCATAAAATAACTGCTGGGAAGTAGAAAACAATATATATTGTAGTGGAATATCTTAATCTGATTTAATCATGGTATAGCAGGATTACATCTAAAAAGTCCCTATCATTTTTTGTAACAGTCTTAACTGAGTGTCTTACAAACCTTGTGGTCCTCCTGCCTCAGTAACATGATTGCATCTACTATGTAAGCAGATGAATTCAGGCATCTCCAATGCTCAGACTGCAGAAACACACTGATATATGTGCACACAACCTCACATGTTCTCCTGTGACATCAGTGTAGGCTTGCCGTTACTTGTGCACCATATGTTGGAGACTTTGTAGAATTAATCCTGCTATGTATATTTACTTGTTATTACTTATATATTTAAAATTCTAGTTATAAGGGCTATTTGATATGCAGAGAGCTTTTATTATCATGTCTCTGAGCAGGAGAGCTCTTATGGGAGCTGCCAGGAATGTAGAGTCCATAATTTTCCATGCAGTTCATGGTACCTTGTTTCATAGAAGAATGATGGTCTACTCTCCAGCTTTTAAGCTGGCCATGCAACTTCTAAAAACATTTATTTGACTCCTGTCATAGTTTTAGTTTTGAAATACTAGCAGTTTTTCTTCAAATACTGTCTTTCAGTACTTGCAGAGAATGTGGATTGTTGACATAAATATCACACAAGTAATGATGTGTTGAAATCAGGAGATATGAGGGTCACAATCTGCAAGTTATCCATCCTTTATTAGGGCAGTTATAGAGAAAATTGTTGTGTGGGCCATGGTACAGTGTTGCGTGAGGTAACTACACTTTTTTTTTTCTGTTAATTCAGTAATGAACAGTGTCAGACTTGACTGTGTAGCTGTATGAATTTATTGTTTCTTTGAAAAAATGTGAACTGTCTGATTTTGTGCCCACTTTCTGTATGCCAGACTTTGACTTTATCATGTGGAGAAACATGAAGTTCATGGGGATTTTCAGAGCCTCCTCTCATGTCTGTTACTCTTGCTGTTTGCATTCCATTTTAATGTAAACCATGCAGTGTTGTACAAGTGCTGAAAATGAATACTGTCTGTTCAACAGAGTTTTGTCTATCACTGACTCTCTGCCCTGTTTGACTCACAACACATAATTGAGTGCCCTTCTGGTGTTCGATCTGTAATAAGATTACCTTCCCGTCACAAGTGGCCATCATTTTTTCTTGTGCTCAGTGAAATGGTTACAAAACCTTTCTGTGAACTGTATATTGCTTGAACTGTTTCATCAATAGGAGTGCGATGTAGGATATATTGATTGAAAGTGTTAATTTCTTAGAATTCTGACTGCCTGAGTCTGTAAGTATTGTGAATGCTTGTTTTAAACTTTAATTTGCAGTAGAATTGTGGTTTGCTGCTTCTGACATTAACTGAAGAACTGAGGAGACTATGTAAGAAGTGATGGGGCCAGGCATTTAGAGTGTAAGTGAATAAAGAATTGTGTTTGATTTGGCTCTGTTTGCAGTTATTTTGATGGAAAACTGTGCCTTTTTTTTTTTGTTTGTAATTGCCCCCATCTTAGTTACCAACACTGCTGCCACACTGGGCATATAAAAAAAGTATGCTTCATTCAAATGTTGACACCTGCTCATAAGTAGCAGCAGTCAAGTGTATGTGGTGTGGGTTCAGACAGATTATGTGGCTTTCCCAGTACAGTGCAGCTGTGACTTCATCATGAGAGGAAGCATACTGATAGTAAGAAGAAAACACAGCTGTTAGTTACCTGGGGAAATAGCTAGAAAAGGCTGACTCATGTTTATTATAGAAAATGATTAGGGGATTTTACAAGTTTTTATACCAACTGTATGTGCAACAGGAAACCCCTGTCAATCTCATTCTTGTTTTATTTTATCTCCAAAACTGTTTGGTTAGGATTGCAAATCATGATGTTGTAGCCACCTGTTACTTCACCCTCTTAGGTCAGAATATTTTTCTCTGCACCCGTATTTTTGAACATACGCTGTCTGTGGTACTATCTTAATTTGAGAGACCAAGTTTTATACCTGTACAAAATTTCCTGTACTTAATCTTTGCACTTTGCTAGACGAGATTCTGAGCTGAATGTTAAGCTGTGGTTCCTGCGTGAGAAGTGTTAGGCTGAGCGTGGAAACATAACTAATGGGGATTGTGCTCGCGCTAGCGGACTTACTGTCGTGGCAGAGAGGGTTTGAGGACTTATCGCCACAAGTGGCAGTAAGTCTTCTGGGTGGGATAGAAGTTTGATTAGGTGTATTTCTTGGGGTTTGAACACAGAGTGTAAGTTGAAGGACTTTTC
>Ga0123352_10013280_pt1 | contig 13069 bp, 5 predicted proteins | sample TergutLab28metaG_FD_89700 | JGI IMG/M metagenome (GOLD analysis project Ga0123352, IMG submission 89700) | Labiotermes labralis P1 segment gut microbial communities from Petit-Saut dam, French Guiana - Lab288 P1 | ecosystem: Host-associated > Arthropoda: Insects > Digestive system > Gut ... | reverse complement strand
AATTTTTTTTTTTTTTATTAATTTGCTCTAAACAGAAGGTATTCAGATTTCGGAAAAACTCCATTCCCAAATTTTGTGAGGTGAAAGGGGGGGGGGGCAAAACAAAGATTTATTCGTCGGAGATGCGTCCTCGCAGCGCATCACTTCACGAAGTTTGGGCAAGGAGTTTTTCCGCACTATCTATAAGAAAATCTGTCATAAACGTAAGAATCGGAACATCGTCACAGTAACAAACCACAGTGCAGCACTGTTACAGTCTTCCTCTAAATGTGGTGGGGCAACGTGATTCGGCAAACAGCTGACAGAATCAGCGGAGTGGTGCATCCCCCTCCCTTGCGACTTAGGACCGCGATATGGATCCATGCTACTTCCCCTACATCATCAGTACCACCCCATACTTTACCATTCTTCCCCCCCTCTTTATAAAGTTTCAACGCACTTAACACAGAATCGTCCCATTAAACTCAATCTGCATAATACAGTGTAATACGATGCTCTCCTTGCGATACTGCCAGCAGAAAACTTTACCCTTACCGCATGTACAGCCTCAGTAATTACGTTACGCAGTAATTAAAATACGGACTGTTTTCCGAACCGAATCTCCAAAGATATTGGCAATATTATCCTGCACATTTCGGTTTATATTAAAATATCATGCACCAGACACATGCAGTGCTCCACGAAACGTCCACCGAAATGAAACGATTTACTGTAAGTAAAAAAAAAAATAATAACATTGTCAGCATATATAACGTCACTTAATAGGGGTATGTAGTCACATCTGAGGTATTCTTTAGAGAGGCCATCCCGTTGTGTATTATCAAATTTTTATAAAATATTATGCACCGTCAATACACAACATACATCAAAACAAGATGCAACAATTACAATTCGGTTATATTTGGCTACATGTTTCGGTCGTGACCGGCCATCTTCAGGCCAACTAAGAACAACATTTAAGGTACAGTAAAAATGTTACTCAATGGGATCCCATTTCGTTCACATTAAATGTGAATGAAATCCGAACTTAAAGTTTGAATGGAAGCATCACGATGTGCTCTCAACGTAATATAATGTTATACAGTGTACGTCAGCACAATCACTTTATTATATAAGATAATACAAGGCTACATGTTTCGACTATAACCTAGTCATCCTCAGGCCTATATTAACAATTGTGCTACCAGATGCTATGCACACTTTGGGATCCCATCGTTTTTACATTCGTGGAATATGTCTAATTAAAACGTTTGTGTAAAAGGTGTGATGTGCAAATAAAGGATTGCGGTACGTAATAGGTTATAGTCGAAACATGTAGCCTTATATTACCTTATATAATAAAGTGATTGTGCTTACGTACACTGTATAACATTATATTACGTTGAGAACACATCGTGATGCTTCCATTCAAACTTTAAGTTCGGATTTCGTTCACATTTAATATGAAAGAAATGGGATCCCATTGAGTACTATTTTTACTGTACCTTAATTGTTGTTCATAGTTGGCCTGAAGATGGCCGGTCACGACCGAAACATGTAGCCAAATATCACCTAATTGTAACTGCTGCATCTTGTTTTGATGTATGTTGTGTATTGACGGTGCATAATATACCACATCTGAGGCAACTTACAACATAAAGCTGTCGCTGTACACGCCATGAAGGCATAAAGGGGGAAGAAAAGGTACAGCTCCACCCATTCTTAACCTCGGCACTAGATGGATGAGAATGGTTACATCACGCTCTGGCCAATTTACCCCTGGGCAAGAACGCCGGTACCCACTGAATGGGGCAGGTCACAGAGCCGGTCTGCACGTTTCGGAGACTGCGACATGAGGTACGTGACGTAATAGTGACTTCCTGTTCTAAATAACGTTCAACATAAGCAAGCTGATTTTGCAACAGCGTGTGTTGCTGACTGTATATCTTGCTGACTGCAGAACCTTCATCATGTGCCGCAAGATAATATAGGGGTTGGGGTAAGGGGTGAAAATGTAAAGAGGGCATTATGGAACACGTGTTCTGCAGTGTCTGTTGCATTACGTTACCGCACTTTTCAATTCAGAACAGCAGTAATATAAATCTAACTCCTAACACGATTAACATGGACATACCCGCTCATAACGACATCGGTTTATGCGTCACCTCGCCTGTTATGTCAAATATTCTGTGGTACCGAATAACCCCTCACTGTTAACCATAACATTACATTCCTCGGTTTGAACAACACCCTCTTATAACAACACAAAATATTGTCCATTTCGTCACGTTGTAACACAGCTCGACTGTACATCTGGAAAGGAAGAAATAAAACTACAATTAGGAGCAGACTGCTAGTTTCTGTTGGAGGGTGCTTCAACACTGAGCGACGTGTTCGCCACGCGATGTATTGGTAAGTGTTCTCTCTTGCCATGCACCCCCCCTCCCCAAACCCCTAGGCTGCTCGCGATAGCAAGACCTTGTAGCATGCGACTCCTGACTGTGGGGCTTTGGCATGAACTATGTGCATACAACTAAACCCATGAGTGTCCGCAACCTCAAGTACATTAATGCCACTATTCACACCATTCCGACTGTCATCTGCCCGTCTGCATTGACCAGAAAGTTTCTACCGCATGAAGGCTTGTGTTTACAGTGCGGGAAAGAAATCCGCATAGTGCCAAGGTTTCTAAAACAGCTCAACCTCTGCTACCCTTTTAGGCCTTCATGGTGCGAATAAGGAAAACTTTACATTTGGGCAGACATCAATACAAGAAATTATGTGGCTGCCATCTCAGTGGCAACATTTTTGTGACCGAACGCACGCACCCACATACGTAATCTAATTGAAGATAATCCCTTACCTGCACCACGACGTCGATGGCTTGGTGGAAATTCAAAGACACACACACACACACACACTCAGAATTACACATGACCACAAATTCACTGTACTGTGAAGCGTTGGTTAGAATATTTATAATCACGCAATAACGTGTCCTGAAGGCGAAAGCAGTAGATTCATCCGAAACGTTAGTGTGTATATACCATTCTTCATGGTATCAAATTTTGTAAGAAGAAATATTTATAGACAACCTCGGCAGTGAAATACGCAACAAGTTTTAAATAAAAACCAAACCAAACTTCCAGCACACAATGTCCCCGTCTGACTACACGAAATCTGCCCTACTGCACGTCACGAAGGCATGTGGGGGAATGCAGGGACTGATACACACACACACACACACACACACACGTCTATCGCTGATTGGTGGATAATCAGAGGAACAGGTACGAGAGTGGCTTCTCATACTAGTCTACTGATGTACATAGACACATCACCTCTCCGTCCGCAACAGAAATATGACGCCACGTGTTCATCGGTGACATTCGACAACGAACGTGCTACCATCTGTAGAGTATTTTGTCCACGAAAATACCTGAACTGTGGCGCCGAATTTCTCATCGTACCTCTGTTCTGGAAAGAGATTATTCGGTAAATATTTTAGGTACCCTTCAAAGAATTATCCGTCCGCGTCCCCTCCAGTAGCGGTAAAGTTTTCACTGTACACGCGAAGAAGGCATATAGGAAGGGTGGAGATATAGCTCCACTCACTTGGCACTAAATGGAGGTGTGTGGTCAACCTCATGTCCCAGCCGCTTAACCTCCCTTCCCCGTGGGAAAAGCACCTATACCTACTAAACAGGAGGCTGGGTGGGCCCCGGGGCCGGTCTGGGACGTTTTGGGATAGGAATGTGTCTCTGGTCCTACCGTCCTTCAGTAATGACACTCCAAATGTGGAACCAATTCCCTGCAGTTTCGCTATGACAAACCTGCATCAAATGCTATATGCCGATTTCTTTGGGTTTCGTTTGGTTCATTCTTTTACACGGGTTCTCACATGTGAAAGTTCTGTTCTCATAATTCCATAGCAAAATCAAATTCTATTCTTGGCACAAAATACAACTTTTATGCAACTGGACAGGTTGTTTTTAAAGATAGATACACAACTCCTCCGCTCGGTGCATTTTTGTGGGTATATCAGGCTGGTCGCCGAGATCCACAGATGTAACATCTGCAGAATTTTATCTTTGGCACCAACTGTAGGGGGGAAAAAAAGACTAGGGTAGAAGAACTATTTGTTGAACAAATGGATGCTGCAGAACGCACATGGAATGGCCCTTTGTAGGGTTACTCATGTGTTATGACCGTTAAAAATAGCCATTTCGGAAAGGTATTTTAGACACAACAAGTCCTTGGCATGAGTTAAATAAAGCAGTGAGAATGACTTTTCAAGCTACATATACCCACCACACCATAACCGCTGGAAATAGGCGCCATGTTCATAAAGAAAGGCGTGTCGGAAATAAACACACCTGCTACTGACATAGCATCGGACACTTTACATTTACTTCAGTTCTGTTCTGTTCTATTCTATTCCATTCTATTCTATTCCATTCTATTCCATACCTTAAGTGTTCGTAAGTGTGACCGGCACAAGAAATGTCTACAGAAAGGTAAATTTCAACCTATAACCTGCCATGAAAGCACAGAAGGTGTGTGGAGGTATAGCTCTACTCTTTCTTTAACCTGAGCGCTATATGGGAATGGGTGGTTGACGCCACGACCGGCCGGCTTTACCCATGGAAATGACCCGTTACCCATTGTATAGAAGTGTGGTTGGGCCCCAGAGTTGGTCTGGACGGGCGCGGAAAATCTCGTCCCATCGGGATTCGATTCCCGGAACCGTCCAGCCCGTAGCGAGTCGCTACACCGACTATGCTGTCCCGGCCCACGAGCAGTGTCTACAGTGTTTCAAAATTTGCTCCCCCCCTCCTCCTCCCCTTTTGGGAACTGTCTGCCCTAGAGTGCTGAATCGAATTCTCCAAAGAATGATGTAATTACGTGAGGGATAATGGTATATTCAATGTAAAGCCTGTTTGGTATAAAGATATGTAAAATTAATTATGCTAATTAGATGTACCAGAAATTTTTCGTGTTCGCACTGTCATTTCCTTTGCGTTTCATTATGTTTCATGTGTTATGATTGTGGTTAGTTATTTCATGTTATTTTCTACACGTTCTTTCGCTGTCCCCGTAACTGGTTAAAAATAAAGAACTGAACTTAACTGAATTTATATTACATCCTCGCAAAACACATGCGCCAAAGAATAACCTCGTGAAGAACTACAGAGCTATATAAAACACACACACGTAAACCGATAGCACTAGTACAGTCAAATGCTGCAAATCAACCTTTTGACGCCTAATGTCAACTATAGTGTTCGTACCGCACCGCTAACTTCTAAAAGTTGCATTTGATATATTTATTCAACAAATATAGGTACTGAATATTTAAAGATGGTATATACTCTCCGCTCTTTTCTCTTCAAAATGCAGTTTGTTTCATAATTCTAACGTGTTTGGTACCTGTATTATTCACATTTTATATACAGGGTGTGCTAAAATTAAAAAAATAATTCCGGCGCCAAAAGATTAAGGACGTGGACAGACAAAGTCTACTCAAAGAACGTAACAACGGTAGGATAAAATCGAGCTGGCCTTGTGCTCGTCAGGAAGACACATTGGTGAAAAATGGTATAGCAGCACCCCATTCTTAATTTCCACACCAGATGGAGGTAAGTACTCAGTTTCACGTCCCTACCGCTTTTACCGTCCAAGGACAGCCCCCTGTACCTTAACCAGTTGGTCCACATTACTAGTGTAGACCCAGTATTAAGAACACAGACATGACATCTGAAATAAACAACAATGTTTCGAGCCCGTGGTGTACAACAATGTCAATAAAAATAATTAAGGGAAACAAACACGTTTTTATTACGCAGAGACAAAATTAAATACACAAACTACGTACACACAGAAACAATTTCACAACATCCATGCACGTAGCGTTTCACAGAGAAGAGGACTTCGGTAATGAAGTCCTCCTAAACTGAAAGAGAAAAAAATAGACAGAGATAGTGAAACACTACGTTTTGTTTTCAGTTAGGTTTAATCACTTCTGAAGACGCACGCTAACTTTGTGGGTTCATTCTCTATCTACTGACATGCGAAATAAGAACGAACATGCTACTCTCAGTTAATGGCGTTTGAAATTAATTTGCGATAACCTATGATGGGCACCACAAAGTGGCTGCCTTGAGGGTTTGTCGATTTCCAACACACAAGGTTGTGTGAATTAATTAGCTCCCTGCGCTACCTAAGAAATAATGTGCAACATCCAACATACCAGTAACCACGTTGCCTGACTGCTTCATTTGGATACAGTCTTGAAAGCAAAACTGGCGCTTCTAGTTCATAACTGTGTCCTTCCAGATTAAAATCAACATTAGATAACTTCATGGCCTATGGCGCACGTAGGGGTCATTCAAACTGACCTTCCCCGAACATCAAAACGACAAGCGACGGCCGTGGGTATGCTGGGGTACACAGCGACGGGCTCGAAAATGCAGGCACTTGGTTTAACTTCAATTCCGGCAGCATAAACGAAAGGTTCGCGGCTCGATCCCCACTGAGGCAATTAATATCGAAAATTAAATACAAAATGCTCCAGGCGTGAGGCTCTCACAGCCGTGATTATAAGATCACCGTCTTGCGAGATGCGACGCGTTTAACCTGGTATGTAGTTCACAGCGTTTCGGAGGTATCTATTGCCTACATCTTAACGCTTCTACGCTGAAGATGGAAGTAAATGGATGCTCAGAAAATTTCAAGAACAGATAAACTACACGGCGTCACATCCCAGAAGACACGTTTGTCTCAAAATGTCAGTATCACAACGTGTCACCTCAAGATAGCAGTACAATTCCAAAACACTGCACCTATTACAGCATAATCTGCCTTACAGAAACAGGCAGATTCCAGCACGACCAAGTGGAAATGAATATTTCATACTTACAACGGCTAGATATGCAGCTATCCGTTTCTCCTATACCGTAAATCAAAACTACAATCGACAGTACCCGAGTATCCATTTGCGTAATTCTGATTAATAATACCTGGGCACATCGAGTCAACAACATTTCCGGATCACAATACAACTGAAGACGGCAAATCCGTCCAGCTCGGAAATTACGCTGCATTAGGCGGTAAGCCCTTCCTGACGTTTCGAAGAATCGCAGTTCCTTGGCCTTCAAAGGTTTAACCTGTCCAAGAGTGGGTGAGCTGTAGGAATTGTGCTCTGGTCACTCCTTCACAGAAGGAAATATAGGCAGCTAAGGAGTCTGTCGTCTGGTGCCTTGATCTAAGATTTTTGGAGTTTACGAAAGCGTTGTATCGTACACAGACGTGTGCTACGCGAGTTTTGAGGTTCTCATAGCGGTGTGGTTGAGGGTTTTTTTTGGGGGGGGGGGGCATGACGTTGCGTCAGTTGTTAAGAAGTTCCACACTTTTCGAACGACCCTAAATTCTTTCCCTTAAGGGTCTAGATTCTCGAGCATCCAGCCCCTGTAAGACAAAGAAAGTATGATTCGTCAAAAGACTCAAAACTAGCAGAGCTGAAGCCTTCAGAAAGGCCCGGTAGAAGACGTACAGTACCTATCGAACCTGAATAATACTTTTCGTTTCATGGCAAGGCCTACGCGACATGAAAAGCATGCGTTCGTAATAAATATTTCACGTGGGTTATTGTGGCTAACCAATGTGAGAACGGGTGGGGGAGGGGGGACAAACAGACTGCATTGTACACGAACCCAAACAGTGAGAAGTTTGGTTGGCTGGGTGAAGCTGACGGCCAAGAAACTGTGGAAGCGTGACCGAACAGCCTGTCAGGCAGGCCAGTAGCCAGACCATGAAAACAGCGGGTGCAGTGCCTTTCATTGCTGGTGCACATACGTACATAATGCTCTGTTATACATATACTGTGTCATCATTCATCATTGTCTTACGACAGGACCATAGCCTCTTCCACAGCGGGTTATCCACAGACTGCGGTCTAGTGCGTCCTCTTTCAATTTACCATATACTGTGCATGTATGTTTACATATGTGTATATATATATATATATATATATATGTGTGTGTGTGTGTGTGTGTATGTATGTAATGTATGCATAAGCGTAAAAGTGCTTTCCAACTCCTTAATTATATAATGCGCTCTGTAACATTGCACAAAACATCTTATATATATATATATATTTGAAAATGAGTGGGGACCGCGGTGGCACAGTGGTAAAGGTGCTGTGCTACAAATCGGAAGGTCGCTGGTTCGATTCCAGATGGTGTCATTGGAATTTTTTATTGACATAATCCTTCCGATCGCAGTATGGCCCTGGGGTCGACTCAGCCTCTAACAGAAATGTGTACCAGGAACCAGATTCGTAGTGGGCGCAAACAATCCCCTAGCTACAGGCCTGCTGCTAGGGTAAGTCTCAACAACGGTTTTGGATACTACATCAATGTGCTGGCACCCACGCGGAGGGCCCAAAAAGTACATAATAATAGGACGGCACAGTGCAGTGCAAATAAATACACGTGTGACATGTAATAAGAAACGGTTTGTCAGAGGGTGTGTACACAACACTTAGGAGTGTCACGCTTCATAGCCACAAGACACTCAAGACGCTGAAGATGACACGGACGACGCCAAAACGTGTACGTCGCAACAAATGTACTAAGTGCTAAAGTCAGCAGGACGTTAACAAGGATCTAAGCCAGCAAGATGCAACCCAGAACACACCGTAACACAAATACACCAATCTGGCGTGCGCTCATTCGACTAGGTTCCGTGCTGCTGTCAGTAGACAGTGATCTGGGTCCCTGTTCGAGATCTGGCAGTAACACCTCAAATAATTATAGGGCCCCCCAACCCGATTATCGAGTTGCTAGGGGGGGGGGGTGGGGGTCGCGGTTATCAACGCTACAGCGCGCAGCCAAGCGGCAAACACGCGAAGGATACACGATACGGACGTGCCGGTCGCACAGGCGTACGTTCTACCTCCCTAGTTGCACTAACAGCCCTAACTCGTAAAACGCTTTATTATGTTTATAATTACACCACACATGTTCCCGCACTACATATCCATCGGATTTGTGAAGTCAATGAACTGGCAAGCCTACATGCGGTTGGTTCCTCATGACGGATTCCCATTTCAGATCTGACGCCCATCAAGCTTAACAACGGACTATGTTCCAATTCCGTCCATCGTAGTAACATAAGGCTGGACGTGATAGCGCAGTTGAACAACGTCTGTCGGGCCTGTTTGTTGTCAGAGAGTTGGGTGACAAATTCATATGTAAACTGGTTACTGTGACTTTGACGTAGCATTCACAATTTGGGGACACTCAGACATGAGCAGCGTGACAATCAATCGATTAGCATAACCACATCCCTAGCACGGGGGCAACATTTGTATATGTGCCCCAGGCAACCGCAACCATTCAGGGCCCCATGTCGGATTATCTTCGGTTAACATCAATTTCATTAGCACAATTCTAATAAATTGTGTTTGGGAGTCCGAGGGACGTCTGTGTGTTCGTGCGCTGTGCTATGTGCAGCATAACTGCACATACTGAACAAAATTAGTTACTTGTGCACAGTTCGGCGGAAGTGCCGATAGTCTGGCATACTATACTTTAACAGATACGAAAACTGTACGGCTTACAAGTTTGCTGAACGGTAACGGTAGCTTACAGAACCTGTGTGTCAGCAGCAGGGGAAGATAACGGACTGCACAGTACGATCCATGGGAAGGAACAGAAGGCGAAAAAAACCTCAGTTACGTAGATATTAGCTTGTGCTGACCGGTCACCAGTAGACGAGAGTACAGCCGGCTTCCGAAAGCCTCGTGCAGGCTCAGTAGTGTCCAGTACAATATGAAATGATGGGTACTGCGGCAACACAGATTTACAGGGCCAGGGGAAGCTTCGATATGGCGTACTAAAGCATACATATAGGCTATCAAAGCGTAAGTTACAACACATTGGCTGTAACCATGTCCATATGTGTGTGTGTGTGTGTGTCTGTATGTACATATATACACACACACTCGTATATATGCATATAAGCACATAAAGCTGTCTCACTCTCTTTACATATGTACGTGTGTAAGGGGTTACTTAGCAACATCACTCAGTAGCTCAGGTTATAGCACATGCCGGTGTATGACATTGTGACAAAGCGTGGAGAGATTGGACACAAAGAGGTTGCAGTGTAATTTCAGGCACTACCTAGACACATGCCTGGTGGGAATAAGAAAAACAATGAAACGCCTTTATTTAACTTAAGGAAGGCGGTTTTTTTTTGGACAAACCGTTCCAAAACGTTAAGTAGGCGGGATAGATTGTATATTGCCCTACATGTTAAACAGCCTGAAATACGAAAAGTCAAAAGTCTGATATTCACACATAAGACGATACAGCAAATGGCATATAAAATCACATTCTCGTAATTTAGACATACCAGGAATCAATAATTATTAAAATCATTCTGTCGGTGTGTATGCACGAAATGGCTTGAAAATCAATAAAGAGATTGTCACTGAAATTCCATATTGAAGGTTACCCCATTAGAGCGGTTTAGTCTTATTTTCAATCCGTAAACTTTCAGGACCGTTTTATATTAAGACCCACATGCGTTTCAGCGAGCACATCGAGTGAAACTCGCTAAATGTTTATCGGTAAAAGAAACGTCATGAACAAGAGTTGTGGAGGTGAAAAAACACGAATTTCACACCCAACAGGCCCATTTTTATATGCCTTACTGTTTGCGCGACTATCATAAACGGAACTGACGCTGCGTTTGTATGTCCGAACTTGCATATTGCACAACTGTCAGAGGTCTTCAGAACATCAAATTACCGGAGCCTTTCACAGTTCCTAATAATTAATCGCAGCCTGATTCCACCATACCTTACAGTTTTGCTTGTCTAGAAATACAGACATAATTAAAACACAGCCGAATGTGCTAATAAGAAAATTATCATGCCAAAACTTAAAAATCTGACATTCAGAGAGGACCGTGTATCGTGATCTATTCTTATAACAAAAGAGAACGAGATGCACCACTTCACAAATTTATTTTGTTTAAGAACTCTACGTGTTTCGGACAGATCTACTGTACATCATCAGGAGCCTCAGCACTCTATACACAGCAGGTCAGGACCTCTCTAGCAGAGTCAACATTACTAGCATGACAAATGCCTATTGCTGAGTATACAGTGTTGAGACTCCTGATGATGGACAGTAGATCTGTCCGAAACATGTAGAGTTCTTTATCAAAATAAATTTGAGAAATAGTGCATCTCATTGGCTTTTATTATATGAAGAGAACTTAAAAGTTTGTTTCTTCCCACACAGTGAAATAAAACCGAGCGGTTAAACCGCGTGCACATGCATCTGCTGTTTGCACTTGTTCTTGTAATACTACCGCATAATTTCCTATCGGTTTCCGTCTAATCGACGGTCTTGATAGGGATGGAACTTTGCTGAATCCCCAGTTAAAGGAAGGGATTTCTAACACGGGACTTGGTGGAGTTGGAGAGGGGATCCTATGGCTCGACATTGTTCAAATGTTGAAAGACATACCAGGAAATTCAAAAGGCACTGGTATAGATATATACATCATACATATTAATCTGTTACTCTCTGTACCATGCAAAGGAAACGTATTTCTGTTTAGTATTAACATTAATAAAATCTGCATTTTTCCACCAAGTGTATTTATATGTTCCATTTAACTCCTCACAATAAACAGCGATTATTCCCCCAAACAGCATTAATCGGCTGGTCTTTGTTCCTGTGTCACTGACACATCACAGCTGTGTATTTCTTAGGTGAGTCACGAGCTTCAGAGGGCTAACATGTGGAGATGGGCAATGCGTATTTCTAAGGAACTTAAGTGAGTTTATGTGGCTATTTTAAGATTGACAGAATTATTTTCACCTCCATCAGAGCTGAAGTCAGTATTAGATCCAGAACACAGCTTGACCACTGCTATTTGATCCCCTCAGTACTAAATCCAAAAGACAGCTAGGCCACTGCCGTTCAATTAAACAATAAAAGTTTAATCAAACGAAAAATTGAATTTCCTCTTACAACAATGTTGACTCACCCCTCACAACAGAGAGAATAATATGTGAGAAATGAAACCAGACCAGCAGTCTGAGAGAGAGAGAGAGAGAAAGAGAGGGAGAGAGAGAGAGGATGCTTGAAGAAGTCTAATAAATTGAATTAAAAACTTTCTGCGACAGCTAGGGTTCACTGGAGCGTGGAAATGTGGCGGGCTAAGGAAAATGATTTTAGGACTTACAGCGTGCAACAGATCGTTTTTCATATTGAACGCAACGCCGTTCTCGGTACAGAGTCCCCGGAGATGAAACGTCCTGACTAGTTGGCAGCCAAGCGTTGAGTCGCATGCACGTCCCAACACAGCGTTCAAAAGCACGTTTCATGCGTCAAAAATTATGTATTAAAAGCTTAATCAATTTTTAGTGTTCTTCAAAGCTTCCAGATTGTCTGAAAGCGCTTTCCGAATGGTTAAGTCGGCCAAGGCGTGAAGCTGACTGCTCACCTCCGACTAGTGTCGAGGTTAAGTATGAGTGAAGGTACACTTCAGCTCTCCCATATGCCTTGAACATGTGCACACAGACAACTACATTCTAATTATTAAGGTGCGGAACATGTAGTCGTCGAAAATGATGGACCTAGTTTCGAGACGTAATGTTATGCCAAGACAGGTACAGAGATGGATTTGCTGTAACGCGTTCATCAACTCTCTCACACACATTAGAAGATCCCATTGTGCGCACCGTTCGTAACCCTGCAAACATATGGACGGTATTCAGTTTCGTTTCAAATTCGCTAAAGCATTTCCGTAGTGGCTGCCACTACACTTGTGTAAATTCTCTCACGCAGATGACGTAATTCTCGGACTTTACTGGCGTAAACCACATATTTCATAAATCCCCATAGAAAAAAATTCCAGTGGAGAAAGGCCGTGGCGTCGGTCCGCCTCTTCCAATTCACCGATTAAGAAATATGACTTTCAGGGTACTTAGTACCTTTTGATTAAAGTGGTGGGAAGCGCCGTTTTGTTGACAATAATAATAATAATAATAATAATAATAATCTTT
>Ga0123352_10013277_pt1 | contig 13071 bp, 4 predicted proteins | sample TergutLab28metaG_FD_89700 | JGI IMG/M metagenome (GOLD analysis project Ga0123352, IMG submission 89700) | Labiotermes labralis P1 segment gut microbial communities from Petit-Saut dam, French Guiana - Lab288 P1 | ecosystem: Host-associated > Arthropoda: Insects > Digestive system > Gut ... | reverse complement strand
TAGGATGGATCTCCAGGAGGTGGGATGTGGGTATATGGACTGGATTGGGTGGGCCCAGGATAGAGATAGGTGGCGGACGCTTGTGAGTGCGGTAATGAACCTTCGGGTTCCGTGAAATGCGGGAAATTTCTTGACTAGCTGCAAACCAGTTAGCTTCTCAAGAAGGACTCTGCTTCATGGGCTAAGGAAGTAAGTAAGTAAGTTCTAGGTGTTAAATTGTTGTTGCTGTCACCCAGAAGAGTTCACTATTTTACACTCTTCCATAATGTTAGAGCATAAAATACGATTAATTTTTTCGCAGTTGTTAGACTCCAGATGAAATGTGATGGTTCACGGTGACGCACGGGGGGGAAGTGAAGGGAAACCTGGCGAATGGAGTGGGTAGCCAGTACCCCTCACGCTATCTCGGAGCATGGTGTATCCAACATTACTACCGCTGATGCGCACACCTCGGCTGCCAGTAGTCAACTGAACTGACGCCCTCGCCGATTTAAATGGACTCGTCCGTTTCGCCGAAAGACGAAATCTGATTTCTGCGCGTGTGCCCTCACGTTTCAAAAGCAGTGTACCACTTGATGTTAGGAACATGTATCATACTAAGTGGCACTTGGGTCGCTTCGACTCCACAGCTCGTACCGCCGCGTTTTGGCATTATTGAGTGTAAAAGGCACAAACGTGAGAGAGCGTTTTATCACATGAGATGCGTACCGATTTACATGGTTTTTTTAAATGATTCAGCGATTAGAAGGGAAGATGCGGCGGGTCTGAAGCCCTAGACTTGATGTTTCCTTATAAAGTGTCCATCACCAAGCACCGAACCTCTGGAGAACGGAGAGAGCGCTTATCACGTGTCGTGACCGAGGGTCTAACATGATTTGTTTCCTTGCCCATACACTCTATATTAGACCGGATTTCTCTCCATTAATGCTGCAAGCATCTAGCAATCGACTGAAAAATCGATTTAAATATCGGAAAATATTTTCGTAACTTACAGCCGATTATCGAAGACGAGATCATCAGAACAGATTTCTCCTCTTATTTCTCCCTTTTATTGTCTCGTGTTCTTTGTGACAAAACCAGCGAAGTAGAAACATCGTACGAACGCGTAGCGTACATGAGGTGTTGAGGACGGTACTTACAGCTTTCTTCGCTTCTGCTTCTCAAGAGCAGGAAATTGCTTCCGACGTTCTAACATTCCTCCTCCTCCGCCCCCCCCCCCCATCCCCATAGCTTCTATCTCGGTGGTACGTTTCGGGTTGTAAGGGCAACGGGACACCCAAAATAAAAGTCATCTGTGTTGCAACCCCAGTGCAGTTTCTAGGCGCTTTGCGCAAAATTTGCGAAAAGCGACTATTATCTCCGTCATGACCGTCCGTCCGCGTGGAACAACTCGGCTCCCACTGGACACATTTTCATGAAATTTGATATTTGAATATTCTTCGAAAAAATGTCACGTAAATTCAAGTTTCATTAAAATTAGACAAGAATAACGGGTACCTTTACATTAAGACAAGTATTTTTGATCATATCTCGCCCAATTCTTCTCAGAACGAGAAATGTTTCAGACAAACGTTGTAGAGAAGATAAAAACACATTTTATGTTCAATAACGTTCTCTCGTCGTAAATAGTGTCGTGTGTGAGATAATATGGAAAAATATTGTAGAGTCGGGCAGGCCAGAGATGACAATATGGCGCATGCGCATTTCTTGTTGGATAAAGGCTACAAACACACACTCATAATGAATATCTTGTCATCGATGTAAAAAACTCATACTATATAATAATTAACTGCTTTTCCACTACAACAGTGGTTGCACGAATGCTCCTCAGTGTTACGTTATATCTACATTGCCGGCCTTGTTGTTCTGGGCTTTGCTGTGAGCGGAAAGATACTTGATCTACACCCCACCCCCACCCCCCGATCTGCTGAAACCTTGCATTTCTAACGTTTAACCGCTAGTAGTGTTCTTTCTTGTTTTTTTGTAGAATTTTAGTAATTTTAAACATTAAAACAGTAAGATGGATACTCTGGCCTTTATTATTTGCCTCTGTCAGTATTATTTTTAATTTAATTATTGCATCTTATTCTCTCATTTTGTAGATATTACGATTATTAATTTTCTTGTATTCATGATTGTAACAGTATTTGTTTTGGCGTTACTCTTTGCTTTCGTAAACCGAATTATCTTCTTTAATTAGTTTTCATATTATGCACTTAATGTTATAATTATTTAAGCATTTAAAACTTTGGACATCTGTTTATGTAATTATTGAATAATTTTTAAAATCACGCTAATTTAAATATTGGGCACGCGGTGACACAATTAGTTGCGGCATTGCACTACAAGCCGGAAGACCGCAGGTTCGATTCCCGATGGGGTTATTAAATTTTTATTCACTTTATTCCTCCGGCGGCACTGTGGTCTTAGGGTCGACTCAGCCTCGTTAACGGAAAATGGCTACCAGAAGTATATCCTGGGGAGTAAAGCGGCTGGTGTGTAGGGCTGACAACTTTGCCACTTTCCTGTCCCGACTGTATAGAAATCCTGGGAGTTTCGACCACCTGGAGCCCTAAAGGGCCTGTCCAGGCCTGTATAGGTATAACGTTTAATTTAAATTTTCACGTTGTTCAGTATGTTGCGAACCAGTAACACGTACGTTCTATGTACATGAAAACCGACTTTTATTGCTGGTAATTGTAGAAGTTAAAAATTATACTAGTACTTCTATTTCTATTATTACTATTAATTACTACTACTATTACTACGCTACTACTACTACTACTACTTATACGCTACTACTACTACTAATATGCTACTACTACTACTACTACTACGCTACTACTACTACTACTAATATGCTACTACTACTACTACGCTACTACTACTACTGCGCTATTACTACTACTACGCTACTACTACGCTGCTACTACTGTTACTACGCTACTGCTACTATTACTACGCTATTACTACGCTACTACTACTACTACTACTAATACTGCTGCTACTGCTGCTTTACTGGAACTATTTCTACACAAAACGTTACGTTTTAAAATTTTCGATGTATTTCTCAGTCCGTTCTAGTCGTCCCTATAAATAGACATGTCGACATCTCTTTGTGCTTCAAACAAAACGTACATGCAAACGACGCAATACACCTTTTGGTACTGATAGCGACGTATAGCGTCGTAAACTGTTACGGAAAATAAGGTCGATGATAACGACTAAGGTGATGATGACTTTTTCTGGCTAATCGTCATGGCCTTGCCAGAACTGGGACGCGTTTATCAGCGAGCATTTCATTTTTCCTGTTTAATTGTTAATATACAAATGGCTCATAGCCTTATTCATTCCGTCTACCACTGACGTTGTATAACCGTGTAAATTGATAGCGTCGTTAAATAAGATAAAGCTCACTTTATCTATCGTCACACTAAGGTAAACATCAACATCATCATCATGTAAAAGTACCAGGTTCGAAGCTTCTAACCTATAATATTGGCGCAGTGATTACGACTGTTCGTTGCACCCTGTTGTATAGGGTGAGGCAGAATTCGCGTGGCACTCGAAACTTAATAACAGAAAGGCCGTTGGTAGAATAACTTTGTCGTTTCCATCTTGTTTGTCAACTCTTCAAGGATAATTTTTGTTGGGAAGTTGGCCACAGTTCGTCAACGCAGTTAACGTTTCAAATAGCCGATAAATGTATGTGTTTCGTCAGTAGTTCGAATAACATGTTTCCTGTGGCGTCACGTGACATTTTGCGCCATCAGTACAATCTTGGCCGTGTCAGGGGCGTCAGGCAATCTGTAGCCTTTTCTCTAATGTCAGATAACATGCCGCGGTACTTCGAGCCACAAGCAGTCAGCACAATCCAGATTTACATTGCGTTATTCCTGTATGTATACAGTATTTATACTCCTTTAAACTGATTCGTGTTGTCTGAAAATTGCACGTGCTGTCAATATCGTACAATGTAACTGTACCACATGAAACATCATTAGAGGAGATAATGGCTTTGTACAATTGGCAACACTTGTATGATATGAATGGTGGCAGTGGAACTGTAATTGTTAACGATAATTACACTGGAAAATAGCGTAATTGGCCGTTTATACAATAGCTGTGAAAGTAATAACATTTTCTGCTATCTCACTGGACAGCTGACCGTGTTGGCTGTGGTTCTCAGCTTTTCTTTAACTTCAAACCTGTCTTTTCAATTTATTATGCCATAATTTCTACAAAATTCGGGTTATTCAAAGAGAGATTAGGTATAACATACTGAACAAAAACTTAACGTAATGTTTAAAATGACAGAAGGGTAGCACTAGACAAATGTCCTATCGGAATTTTCCTTTGTGCTATTTTCTACAAGATTTCGAAACCAGACTGACACTTTTACGCTACTAGGAAAGTAAAAAATGTTAAGAAATTGTATCTGTATGTAGTGGACAATATATGAGTCTGGGAGAACCAAAATTGAATTTCTGAAATCAAGGGAAGCTCCAATTTAGTGGATATTCATCTCAAACAATTTTGATCCTAGAAGCGTCGGCCTGGTCGATATTTATTGAGCATTTACAACAAATGCTGAAAGTGCAAACATTTTATAGAATATTGGTTTCTCCTAAGGCAAGTTGTCCATAGCATATCTCTATGGTTTTATTTTTCGAATTCACAGTAAGCAGTAATTTTTTACGAAATTTTAGGAACAAATTTAATTTTCCAACTTTCCGCTGCGTGTTATTTACGCATAGACGACTCAGTTCATGAATAACGTTCTCTGCCATCCTCCGGAATGAGGCCACGTTGGAGGCCTGCTGCTGCCCACGCAACATAAACCGAGTCCTTCTCATCTGGTATCTCCACAACGTAATGGACACCAAGTTGTTTCACTGTGGCAGTTGGAGACAGTGAGAAGTTGAGTTGCACGGCGTAGCTCAGAAATGGAGGCACCGATTCTTTCTTCAGGGTTTTATCGGGATGCGCTTCGTCAAAATAATGTAGTAGGTATTACATAAATAATGACATAAATCGGCAGTGTATTATTATTATTGTTATTAAATTTTATATTCATGGGTCCGTGCATCGTGAATCAAATTGAATAACTGTCCAACAAGATGCACTCTATTCAGTTTATTATATTTCTGTAGACAGCTCTACATGTTTCGGGTGTTGACACCCATCATCAGGAGCTCGTACAACTGTAGTTACAGCTTCTGGCATTGGTCATCCGGGTCTACCACCACCCGCTCTCGTTGTTGAGTTGGAACTCAAAACTCCAACTCATCAACAAGAGCGGGTGGTAGCAGAACCGGTTAATCAGTGCCAGAAGCTGTAATTACAGTTGTACCAGCTCCTGATGATGGGTGTCAACACCCGAAACATGTAGAGCTGCCTACAGAAATGTAATAAAATGAATAAGTCGTATCTTGTTGGACAATTATTCAGTCATATTATTATTAAGCTACTGAAGTTATTGGAATACACAGTTCATAGATTTTGGCGAAAATGTTAACGACATTTCACTTTGTTGTTGTGGACGGCTATGAGTTGCGTAGCAGTTCATATGTTTGCCTTCGGTAATGATATGGGGATGAAGGCCTTAGTATTGCACATGGTGGCCGATCGACTGTCATACTGGCTGACTGTATCAACTCTTTTTCTGTAACATCAGTATTTCCTGCTACAAAAGTGACTTTTCTGGCAAATGTTTCGCCTACTTCTGTGCTTAGCCTGCCAAGGGAGCGTGTCTTATTGTCCCTGATTGGTTAAAAATTAATTATAACCTGGAACTGCATGCTGTCAGCCATAAACGTTTAACAAGTAACAAACGGCTTTGAATCAAAAGGTTAGTAGCTCAAGCTACTTTAAATTTAGGGTCGATAAAATTTTCAAAATCGAGTTGCGTCCAAATGGCCTTGTTTCGCAGCGGACCAGTAACACGAAATTCAGAGCGAAGACACAGTTGCACTTATGAACATCTACGTTTCCAGTTTTGTTGAACTTGAATTTTTTAATTTTCGCATTCTCAAAGGAATTGCTTGGGTGGAATTAAAAGGGTCGTTGGCTACAGTTTTGAGATCTAATATTTTGAAGGTGATTAAATTAAAACGAGTCCTGGCTGGTCTGCCAGCACGCATGTAGAAATGTGAGAGATGTTAGTTTTAAAAATCTGTGTTGAATGAATAGGATGTGAAGTTGGGAACTGAAGTAAGGTGATTCAGAACATAGTCACAGCGCGTGATTCTGTGAGAACGATGATGAACCGTACCGTTCATTAAAACCGTAGAATTTACTGAACAGTACGTCACCTATAGTAGCATTTTCTGTAGTTGCAGAGGAAACCAATATATATTTTCAGTCTGGATAGCCGATACTTGAAATCTGAATCTCCCGAATACGAGGCGGTAGTCTTTCGGAAGCTTGGGAGCTGTTCTGGTCTGCCTTGTCGCGACAAGAGCAGGAGAACTGTTAGTAGCAAAACTGGACGCCAGAATCAAGTGCGTTGAAAACCGTCAGTTTTGAAATGAAGCCGTCGTTCAGTGAACACAGATGCGCGTAATTACAATACTTGAGATGAGACGGGGAGGGGGGGATATAAACATCGTTTACACTATTGATTACTGACATCTCTCCACCACATGGTTATGACAGTTAAAATTATGGGTTTACAGTGATCGCCTAATAAACTTTCCTCTCCACTTCCTCTGTATTTATTCCATTTTCGGAATTAAATCTATTCGAACAATATTTAGTCGTCTGTATGTGTTCCTTATTTATTGCGTCTTGCTACCTGTCCAGAGCTCCTCTTGCTCCTTGAGACGGAGAGTGTATTAGAATTATATTCCAGTAATTTAAATATGCGAAGTGGGAATGGGGATATCTCAAATACGAGTTTTTATCATCTTCTGGATCCCTCAACATGTACGCATTTCATCTAAATTATTTATGTTAATGGCTCATTTGTTTGCCAGTTTGGCGAAGGCGAAGTTTTCCCAGCGCACGCCTTGATGGCTGATTGAGGAGCAGAAGTATAAATGCTCTCATCTTCACCCCAACACTGCGATGGAAGTGACTCGTCACATTTACACCCCGTCGATTTCACCCGCTGGGAAAGAGCCTCCGGTTGTCATTCAGTAGGGATTTTCAGCGAAAAATCTTTATCGTTTTCCTAAATCTCCGTAACATAGATTTAAACACTGCCGCAATATCAGAAGTGCAAACAAAAATCAACAGTTATATTTGTTTACAAAATTATCTTCTACACTGGCAGACTTAGGACCTGGAAAACGTGCTTTTGTACACGGTATCTTGCTGTGAAGATTCACCGCTTACTTTTTTGTAGTAACGTTACATAGTTTTAGAAAGAAGAGAAGGACATCCAGGTTTGCGAAATGTAAGGATCTCGCAGCACCGTCTAGATCAGTTTTTTCTCAAACTTTTTGAGACCGCGGCCCGGTAAATTCCTTTTTCATAAGACGAGGGCCCGGTCCCAACAAATTTACTTGTAAATACAGTTCCATTTTTTTAAGCTCATACATTAAACTAACATAAGTATTAATAATTAATTATGGCATAATCATAAAGAGTATTAGTGCACTTATGTATACGGTGTGGAATGTTGACAAATATAAAATTACATTTAAATTAGTTATCAGTCACTGGACTAATGAAATCTTGTAACATATTGTAGTTTCCTCAGATCACCAACTGGGTCTGAGTTTTTCGACACATTCACGAATATTTTTCTCTTCAGAATATTTCCACTATAAAACACTTATTCATGAAAATTGTTTAGAAAACTAAAATGACAAATTCCAGGAGAACCTCTCGCGGCCCGGTATAATTGATGCCAGGGCCCGGTACCGGGCCGCGGTCCGGCCGTTGAGAAACACTGGTCTAGATCCCAGTCTTCAGGGATGTGACGTTGGGTTGCTGGCCAAATACTTCCGGATATTTTCAAGGTCAAGCAGTCCAGGAAGAGGCTGCTCGACCCTGAAGAAGATGGTGATGCGACTGTTCGACCCGTCGCAACGACACAACTTCACATCCCTTAAGACTGCGATCTTCTATCCAAGTACGCTAAACAGACTTCGTTACGACGGACAGTTAACTGACAGCTGTGGTAGAGTAAGATGCAGCACCCTCTTTCGGAGTTACAGTCGGGGATGAGGAGGTTGGTGTGACATTATTGTTGGTGTTATCATCAAACGAGGATGTCATCAGAGAGGTTTGGAAGTGATTTCTGTAACATTCCGTTACTATTCTAATTATTGTAATTACTGGTATCATTTTCACTTCTGCATTCCAGATAATTTCCATGTCTTGTCATAAGCACCTTGCACTCCGCCGCCTTCCTTCATTACCAAACATCTGTCTGGTAGCATGGGAACATCTGCTGGCAGATATTTCCGCGTTCCCTCCATTTCCGCTTTCCTTCACGCGCTATGACGTTATTCTTGCTGAAGATTGCGCGTCTCTCTGTTGTTAGCTAGCGGTTACGAAACATAAAATACTGTTTTAGTTTATTTAATAACACTGTTAGGGACCCAATAATATACAGCTCTGAATGCTCGAATGGTACTCAGTAGAAACAGGAAGTCCTGTAACAGTTCGCACTTTAAGTCTGCAGGCAGTACAGAACTTCTATCTGACTGATACCCACAGTCTTACATATTCAGAGAAACTTGAGGGTTGTTTGGCCGTGCATCTTCCTCTTGAAATAAAGTGAAATGCCAACTTGATGCAACCAGGTAATTTTATTAATGTATTCTTAGCTCGACATGTTTCGGGTACATGCGCCCATCATCAGGAGCATTAGATGTTTAGTTGCAGCATATGGTTTTCTGCACCGAGTTTTTGGATGGGTGGTGGTCTTGAGAGCCGTTGCGTAGGTCGTGTGTACGGTGCGGATGGTGCCGCCGCACCGTACACACGACCTACGCAACGGCTGTCAAGACCACCACCCATCCAAAAACTCGGTGCAGAAAACCATATGCTGCAACTCAACATCTAATGCTCCTGATGATGGGCGTATGTACCCGAAATATGTCGAACTAAGAATACATCAATCAAATTACCTGGTTGCATCAAGTTGGCATTTCACTTTATTTCATCTGCAGAGAAATTTACGGGAAATTATTACTTTTTTTAAAAAATTGTAATTGTATACATTAAATTGTCGACATTTTTGTTTTTGTTTACTGTATGCCCTGCCCGGTGACATGCTTGTGATAATGACTTTTGTAACTCTTGTTTAGTAGGTACCGAGCCGTGTTTCGACCACAATACCGACCACCCTGACTCAAAGGTTTTCCCAGACCGTCCTGGCGAATTCTCGGAAAGTAGCTTAAAATAGACGATGCTCACGTTTTCCGTCTTAACCCTTCTTTATGAACATCTTCCTTTTTGATTCGACGATGTTTAACGTGTGCAGTAGACACATCATCGTCACGCAACGTGGAGTAGAGTCCTTCTTGATAGATTAATAACTACTCGGGTAGTCTAGAAATTTCCCTCAATTTGCAGTATTCAAAGACTCGTCACTGTGTTCACATGAGCCCGGCACCATCCCTGCTGTGAGCTATAATAATTCAGTCCAGTCACGCCTGTCATGTTTTTGGAAAATCCTTTTCCCTAATACGTCCCACCTACTCGCAGGTTTTCAGGCGGCACATTTTATTCAAGTTTTTTGACCAAACTGCTGCGTGCATTTTGCCCCTTTGTCAAACGTGCACATGCCCCCTATCGTCTTCTCGTAACTGGTCTGATCATCCCAACAACACCTGGCGAGGAATGCAAGTTACGAAGCCCCTCATCATCCTGTTTTCTCCCACATTCTGTCAACTGCCCGCGTTTTAGTTCCACATATACTCCGTATGATCCCGTTCTCAAACGCGTCTACATTTTCCTCTCAATGTGAGAGACAAATATTCACACCCGTAAAAAAAAGGAAGCAGAATTATAATAAAGTTTTAAATTTTGATATGTAAGTTTTTAGACACCGGGAAGCGAGACGAATGATTTTGATCAGAATGACATAAAAGTTTTCAGAATTTAACGTGTGGCTAATTTCGTCAGTTGTAGAGTTTGTATTTGTTAGTCGTTTCCAAATACTTTAAATTTATTAATTTACAATTAATAGGTAATATATTAGCTGTTATGTTGTAAGTTGTCCTGCATTCTGTTGATAAGAGTAGAAATGTATCTGTACATGTATTATTTTCCTCGCCTTCTACTTCTGGGTAAAGTATTTGCTTTACATTAATGGAGATTCTTTTCCCCCCTTCTCTATAGATGTTGTTTTCCCCAGTAAGTTAATATAATCTGTCATAGTTACTAAACAAAAATTGGTATAAATTGCGTCCGTAATCCATTAAAAACTATCTTGAGTTCCCTGTTCCTCTAGTTCCTTGTATATCATTGGCATTACGTAATTCATAGAACCAAAATTTATAAGGGTCTTCGAGTCTTTTATTTTGCCATATTAACTCGGTTTGTAATTTTGAGTTACACGCAGAAACCATTCGAGTGTTATCACGTGGTCTGTGCTGTGTCTAATTTTATTTGTTTATTTCGTGTGCGCGGGGTACGGTGTCACTGTATTCTTTACAGACCTCTAAATTTTGTATAATTTTAATTGCCTTCGAATTATGTAAAGTGTGAACTCTGCACAGTACAAAGTGTGATGATGTGGTATTCGGACATCCTGCAAATATCAGGGTACATATCAAATTACTGGATGCATCGTATTTTCCCAAATTGGAGTCAGTTATTTCGTGTTTGTGCCTTGTTCATTCATTCGGCGTTAACATTAATACATGGATCTGCTGTCCCTCTCCCTCCGTAGGTAGAACAAAATTAGTTCATTTATATACGAGCTCTCACAATAATTGGAATCGATTGGAGAATTTATTTCGAAAACTGTTCTGATAATGTATTGCCAGCTTCGGATATCGTCATCAGCGTAGTCTTAGCCAGTTGGAGGTAGCTGTGAACCGAATAAGGTTTGGTACAAATTGTAAGAATCATATATGATTGGGTAATATTTATTAGCGAACTCATGATCTGCTGAACTACCGATTGGAACTTATATAACTTATATTGGAAATCACCTAAAAAGTATAGAGAAGCGAAGTAAAGTGAAGTGAAAATCATGTACAAGTGTTGTGAAGTGAAATGAAGTGAAGTGCAATATAGGGAAGGGCGGAAAAGAGATTTTATGGGAAACGTTTATATGAGTAGTAAAGTGGTGAGAAGTGAAGGGCTGGGGTGAAAGCGTGAGTACAGTATGTGTGGGGAAAAAAATACTAGAAACTATATACAGTACTTTCTTACTTTGGTGTTGTTTACCTTTTGTACATGTTGTATTTTAAGATATCTTGTGTGTATTGTTGTCATCTTATGTGTATTTGTTGTACTGTGTGTGCATTGTTGTTTTTACTTTAGATGCCGGACTGCTGGCTAGAAGTCAGTATTCGGAAGGTCCTGCGACCGGCCACCTCGACAGTTTTTTTTTGTTTCCCTGTGTCTAAAAGCAAATGCTAAGATGGTTCCTAAGATTCCAAGTTGCCACTAGATGCTTCTCATGTAGCCCTTCCGACTTAAATTTATTAGTAACCAGTTTCATATTTTGTATACATGTAAAATAACCACTGCCACCGGGTGACAACACAATTGCAGTTAATAATAATAATAATTATTATTATTATTATTATTATTAAAAGACACATTTTAGAAAGCTTATTAATCGGCATTGATGGCAGTCTTCTGTGTTTTTATTAACACCTTCCGGAAACAAGTGTTTTTAACAAAAAGACAACATTAAAATACGGCAGTTCTACCTCCGTCAGGGCCAAGAAAAGAGTACATGAAATGTGTTAGCTTCCCTTGGCCTCCGATGGTGGCAGCATTTGATCGTAGCATACTTTCACGTGCATTGAATACAGGTATTAAACTGTGACTGCATAGCAGCGGAATTCGATGCTTCAAGAAAAAATATAAACCCAGTACTCAGTAATTACATCAGAGCCCCACAGTTCCCTTCAAACTGTGCGGAAGGCGGTTTCAGATCAAAATGTCGTTTTCTATTACAGTCAGTAAGGCTCAATGGAAGACGTTTAAACCTGTAGGTTCATAACCAGCGTCGCAGTTTTTTTCCCATGGCCAACTCTTTTTGGCATTTTCGCGAGCCTCTTTATTTTACACATCAATGTTGCTATTATACAATGTCATTGACAGCGTATAGAAAATGACTGCTAACATCAAACATTGTATATCGAGAAGTCCTTTAAAGTTTCAAATATGAAAATTAATTTTTGTTTATCGTGCCTTTTACTGTTTTGTGTGCGAATTATTCTCACGGTTGCAACTGGTTAAATTACAATTGGATCATAAGAAACACGCGAGTAGCATTCCCGTAGTGAAGATACGGGATGTGCCCTTTTGTACCAAATACCGGGGTGTTGATAAGTCCTTAGCCCGGCCAGGAAGGAAAAAGGTCGGAACCATGTCAGGGACGCGCGCGATTTCAACGACATCGAAACGCGAGCTGTCATTAAGTTTTATTTTTTCCTGCAAGGCAAGGCGCCGAAGGAAATTCACGCCATTCTGACAGAAAAATTACCTTGTTTCCTTCCTTGTCGGGCTAAGGACTTACCAGCGCCCCTGTATTCACTACTGCACATCGCAAGCATGCGCACTAATTGTTCAGTCACATGTCTGAACGGAGATGTTTAATCTTGAATCTGCATTTACTGAAGTATTTCTGTTGTTCCGGATATACAGTGCCTGTAACAAAAATTAATGCAATATTTTCTTCTCATCTGGTATAGAGACTATAAGAAAACGTAGTTGTTATAGCTTCTGTGTCACTTTTATCTCTAACAGCGGACATAACCGAATTTAGTCTGTACTCTTGCCACACCTGTAAAAGTTACATGCAGGAACTTGGAAAATTGTATGTAGTCAAACACAGCTGTGTCACATGAGGTGTATTTAATGACTATATAATGGACAACTACATGTTTCGGCCTGTACTGGCCATCTTCAGGTTGTCTTAGGGGAACT
>Ga0123352_10013276_pt1 | contig 13071 bp, 9 predicted proteins | sample TergutLab28metaG_FD_89700 | JGI IMG/M metagenome (GOLD analysis project Ga0123352, IMG submission 89700) | Labiotermes labralis P1 segment gut microbial communities from Petit-Saut dam, French Guiana - Lab288 P1 | ecosystem: Host-associated > Arthropoda: Insects > Digestive system > Gut ... | reverse complement strand
TTTTTAATAATACTTTGGCTTTTATAAGAAGGTGAATACATGTCAGTGTGGATTGTTCCCTTATGCACCAACTGGATAAATCTTTAATAACCATGGTGCTAACCTTGAAGCAATCTCTCAATGAGCTGCCTTACTGGTATAAAGTTTGTCTGACAATCCATGATTGACTCAAGGTATCTGATAGTTGATTTGACACAATAAGGGGGTTGTTCTTCTGCAGGTCTAACCCTTTACAATTTGATGTCTCTTGTTCATTGTTTACACTGCTGCTCCATCACAAAAACATACCTTTGAAGACACGTATCTCTTTATAAAGTGTACCTCAAAGCCTTTCTTTATTCAATATGACATATTTACTCACTGTCTCTGTCTCCTTTTTTTGAACTTGTCCAGTGTCTAAAGTTTTGACACTTTAACCCTTTAAATGCCAAGTTAAATCCCATCTACCATTTGCTGGCATTATTAGGAGCTCACCATATTTTCCACGTTGGCAGGGTAAGATTTAAAACACGACATTTCAGAAGCCAGGAGCACAGGCTTCCAAAACGTCGTGTTTTAAAGTGTCTAGAAATTCTAGACAATGGACAAGGGCAAAAAAAGGAGATTGTGGCAGTGAGTTATACACCTTCTCAAAACCCTGTAGTGTTAAGTTATGACATTTTGAATTCATATTTATGTTTTCTGGTACAGTATTTTCTCTGAAAATGTCTGAACTTTCTATAATCATCTTTAGTCTACGATTTTTACTTGTAAACCCATGCCAAACACCTGCTCTGATGCTGGTGTCAACTTTCGTTTTCTCAAAGACAACCCAGTCTTAAAACCAAATTCTCAAAGATACCTGCAAAGAGCTCTGGAGCAAAACTAAGGTCCAGCAATCTCTACATGACAATTTTAAATATTATGTTGTTCTTGTATGGTTCTACATAACAAAATTCTTCAGCATTCTGTCTTGCTGAGGTGTTATGGTTTAATTAATGCTCCTTGAAGATGTGATGCTTCATGACAGATAACAATTTGTCTAATTTTACCTCATATTTTATTCTAAAAATACTCTGATGTGAAAGTTTACATGCTACTGCAATTTAACATGGTTTCATTTCAGCACTTTTCAACATAACCTCAATTTCTTTCATGGTTTTTGGTTTCAAGTAAATTTTCATTGATGAAGAATAAATGCTTTTATACAAATGTAAAGCATATCAATTGTTGCCAAAAATAAAAACTACTTACACTGTTCATTTTTTCTAAATGGGCCATAAAACTGATTTTTATTAACTGTCTGAATGATGTATCTCTACAAACTGCCACTGTACTCTAAAGAACAGAACATGGAGGGAATGTGTTTGAAAGTAGGGTCACTGAGGAGTCATCTAGTGACAAGAAATTTTAGCTGGCTCTCACACGTAATGTACCGAAATGGCAACATCTTCTTATGACATTTGTGAGGTGAAAAATATGAACTACATGGTAATATAGTATAATTCCTAATCTGTTGGACACACATTATGTGTGGATGGGACAAGTTGTATGGGTACTGTGGCACCAAAACATTTTATAACATATATATGTGATTATATTATTATAGGGTTAGTATATATGTTTGTGGTTTATATATTCCACGTTTAACACAATACACAGATAGCCCATAAATTCTGCATTTCAGTATGACAAAAACTCAAACAGTTACTTCTGAAAGGTAAAAAGTTAAAAGACTGTTAGTACATCCCACTTTCATTCTTGACCTTCACGTGGAGGTAAAACTCTGGTCTTTCATACTAGTTGGGACTTAATGGAGGTGAGTTATCAGTTACAGAACTCAGCTGCTTTGCGTATTGGGCAAAGGTATCTGGTACCCATTAAACAGAAGGCTCAGTGGGCCCCAGAATTTGACTGGATATTTTAATGATGAAGAAATTTTTACCTCTGTCAGTAATTGCACACTGATTTTCTGGCCATTCCAGCCTACAGCCTGGTGATTATACAGTGTGGGCTAAGTGGCTCACATCTCATTACTTAATTATCTTTAACATCATAACAATTAGTGGTCTCAATGACCAAAAAAATAAAAAATAAATAAATGTACAAGTGATGTGTAAGATTTCATACAAATTTTGTAATTATCTATGTAATTATGAATGGTAAAAAAGTTTATTGCAGTCAGTCTCAGAGACTGATCAGGCAGTGCATAAATAAAGATAAGTGCATGAGAATGACATGTTTCCCTTTCTGTAACCCTGAAGCCATATTACTTATTTCTAATTTACTAGTAGTTCACTAATCTTTATTCAGTTGGATTATAATGTAATGACAATTGCAGAATGAAAATTTTGCATACAAAAAGTATATTTTCTCTTTATAAGCTTCCTTAATAAGGAAGTCAGAAATGAAGAAAGAGCACATAGTCAGAGAGACAAACAAAGGAAATTAACAATTACACAGGTAATTGTGTGTGTGTGTAGATTTGGATACAAAAGTGGCTGGAAAACGCAGTGTTAAATTTATCTTAAAAATATCTGTAGTGCATACATGATGAAATATTCAGAAACATAATCCATGTAACATACATAGAAAAAATTGTGGTTGTAACAAATACAATTAGCATGATTATTATTTCTACCCAACTAACTCTCAGTTATGAATTTTCAAGTATGGTAATCACATGAGTCCGTAAGTCCACAAATATGTCCCCGTGTTTAATTACACATGACACCATGAAGACATATGGGAAGGTGGAGATATAGCTCCACACATTCTTAACCTCAGTACAGGATTGAGGCAAGTGGTCAAATTCATGACCTGGTCACTTATCCCTGAAGAAAGAGCTCCTTGATACACACAAAATAAGAGGCTGAGTGGGCCCAAGAGCTGGTCTGGATATTTGGGAGATATCCATATATTACAAAGTACAGAGTTTACTCTCAATTATGGTGGATAATTGAGAAATATGTACAATTAAAAACATGCACTTCATTGAGCCACAAAAAGAAAATAAAATGTGATTTATTATTGTATGTGTAATATACACATTATATAAAAAGATTTTGATTACTGTGTTGGGGATTTTATATTAGTACTCACCACTAAATTATGCAATTTCCCACCTTTCCACGACTGTGCATGGATAAATGGATAATTTGCAAAACCACATACTCCATGCATGGGTAATTGAGACTACACAGTATTATTCCGAAACATCCATAAAAAGATATTCTGCTACCATCATACCTCTTCTTTGGCATAGAATCTCAGGACTCAAAAGATTCGGATTGTCTCCTGGCCTTGGAACATCCAGGTGGTTTCCTGTGATTGCCACATCTGGAGCGAGGAGTGTTGGTGAACTTTCCTTGACAAGCGGTCGGGAATCACCACAGCCTGTTGGCTCCATAGATGTAGCTGTTAAAATATTATTATATCTATGTGATTATACGTTATATCTTACAATATATTCTAAAACATATACTCTTTATTTACAAAAGGTAGTATTGTAATGAACTAACATTGCAGTAATGCTATTATTCTCATGTAAAAATTTACTGATTTAAATATCAAAGACCGCTGGTAGGGAAGTAAAATAATTGAATGCATAGTGGTGTAAGGTGTGTTTATTTTAAATTTTCTGGGTGTATGTATTTTAAACATGTGATATGTATTTCTTATTTGAGCCAGTAACTAATTTAATAAAATCATTAATTTTACAATTTAGAGTATCAAGTATGATGAATATTTTTAAATATGTCTGTCAGTGACCGAGCTCGTAAGTGAATCTCTGAAACATGACAGTTAGTCCAGTGGAAAACTAACTAAATCTGAGTCCAGCCAAGATACATCCAGTCTGTTTCATTACATTGCTGCAAGGCAGAATATCAGCTTATACTTGACCTGACTTGACTCAAACAGTGTGAGAAAACATCTGTATAACACAGATAGGTGTACCTGTACAGCATCTAAATGAGTCACACTTAATTTAAACCTGACCAGACATGACTGGTAATTGTGCCAACAGCCTAACTCAAGCAGTGACTCACTCACTCACAATCACTTTCTCACACAGACAAGTACACACACGTCATTTTATGGTTAGTACAGAAATAACTAAGATGTGATACATCAGAAATATATAGCCCCTGACAGTAAAGAAAAGCTCCATATGTTTCTAAGCACCAAATCAAGTACTGTATAAGAATGAGAGATGTCACTAATGTAGAGCATGTGAAGGTCTGTAAAATGTACTCTTAAAATAAATTCCCACATTCATAAACCAATTTCTAACAATTCAACTTAATGTTACCCTTCCATCTCCTTCTTAATCTTGCAAATGGCTGTTTTCCAAGAGGTTTGAACACTAAAATTTTATGCACTCCTTGTCAGGTATCATACCCACATGGCTAGCCACTCAGAATATAAAATTAATACATGAACCGTGTACCCTGCCAAGTTTCATCATTAAGCAACTACTAATTTATTTATTACACTCCCACTGTACTTCAGCCTTCTTCAGTCTGTATATTTTTTTGATAACTTAGTTTTAAAAACACTTTACTTCTATATGCAGCAGAGTTGGTTTTTATGTTGTTCATTCACGTGACAGCATGATCAATTTAATGGTGTAAGTAAAATATCCATGTATGAGTACACTTTAACAGACTTGCTTTAAATACAGATAGAAATGAGGCTAAGTGGTTCCATGATCTATTACACATGATTTAAGAGAAGAAGTTACAAAAGTTGTCGTCAAGGGCTGATGAAACATCACGATTTAGCTATCTCTTTACTGACTGAGATAACTGAGGTACAAAGACAGCATCAACTGTATGAATTCTACAAGGGGCGGCAGAAAGAACTCCCCTATTTGGGAAGCTAATAAATTCGAAACAAAATAAGATACGGCAAATTTTTTTTATTTCTGGAAAGTACACAGAATGCCGTTTTACATCAACGTGTTTTGAACAAAACATCACTCAAGTGGCGGCTTTGAATATTGATAAACTGATGTAACCTCTCTTGGTAGTTGTCGATGACGTTGAGAATAATTTCAGGTGTAATGGCAGCAACTTCCTGTCGTATCGCCTCCTTCAGAACTTCCAAAGTTAGGGGACGTTGTTCGTAAACCATTGCTTTGAGGTAACCCCAGAGAAAAAAATCGCAGGCAGTCAAATCTGGCGAATGCAGCGGCGAAATGCATGCTGTGTTGATACCGGCGAATCGCCATTTCTTATAAACTCCTCAACAATTAAGGCTCGATGTTCTCCCGACCACGCCATGGTGTAGACTGAAAACAGCATGTACACTGCTGTTCGACGACGCGCTCCCCACCACTGTACGCTCTCCCCACCCGAAGCTAAGCTCCTCCCAAATCGGGGAGTTCTTTCTGCCGCACTCTGTATATCCATTTTGGATACTTTAGCAAAAAAGATTTGCAGAAGTGTACCTATTAGTTTTGCTATGCCTGTCAATCTGTATGTATGTAATAAACAAACTGTGAACAGTTGAAGGGGTTATTGTGATGTACGATTTAATCCACCCCACTCGGGTTATATATGGACAAAATATCATATTTAAATGAAAACTTATATGCATTTCTGTGCATAACTCTTTTTCAATGTGTTTAAATGTTTATTGGATTCCAAAATTCTCCAAACAAAATTTGTAGAAAAACATGGAACTCGTTCTATGTACAATACTCCTATAATACTCCTAAGTTTTGTGGTTTTTGGTGTAGTTACAAAAAACAGGATTTTTTTTTACAACTCAGTAAGTTTTGTTTTGATTTTGAAAACGCTCATTCACCCTTCCAGTCTTATGCTAGTTCTAAGCCATCAGTAGAAGTAGAAATTCATGAACAGAAACCCTATCAGCAATGACATAGCCAGTGCACCAAAATTGCTACACTATGTCTTCCTTTCTTAATGCATCTTGCAGACAGCTATTTAAAGAATTGAATATTCTCAGCCTGGTTTCACTATATATAATGAAAGTTATATGTTATATAAGAAAACACCACCAGTTTGTAGATCGAAATTCAAATATCCATGCTCATGATACACGAAGAAAGATGGATATCCACATCCAATCATATGATACTGATTTATATAAGAGACGTGTGATAAACATGGGGACTAAATTATATAACAAACTTTCTGGTTACATAATAGAAATAGATAGTTATAAGGCTTTTAAGAAGGAACTGAAATCACTTCTTCTTCTGCATTCCTTTTAGTCAGTGGAAGAATTTGTAGCTTTGTAACTATGTAACTTCATTAGCTCTATATCTAATTTAAGCTTTATTACACCATATGTAAGCGGTTCTGAAATCATTTGTAGAATACTGTGTTCGTTGCTATTGGACTTATCTCACTTCACGTATATTGCTAAAAATTGACAAGTCTACTATCATATTTATGACATTTTGGACTAATAAACTAAATTAAACTAAGAGGGTTCTTTCCTTGAGCCTGGATGTTGGCAAGGTAAAGTATTAAGCCCCTCTCCCCCCGAAATTTTGGAGGGGTGGGGCAGAAAGAGAGAAAGAAAGAATTAATTAATAATAAATAAATAAATAAATAAAGGTCCTCAAAAGATAGGCGAAGTCCCAAGTTTGGATCAATATCTGCAATGCACATGTCCCTGACACTATCTGACAGGGCCTGTGATTTTTGTTCGCCAGCTGAGTTTCACCTTGCACTAAAAAATTAGGAAAACTTGTTGACTCACTATCAGACTCTTCTAAACCTAAGTTCGGAGAATTACTGTTATAACTCTCTCAACCAAGAAAGCATGCAGACAACACTATTTGGACACACAGTATTAGAAATGTGGACTGTCAGCTTGATACCGTCAGGTTTGGTGTTCTGTTGCTGGGTACCACAGCCTCCTGTCTTCTCCTTGCTGCCATCTTTCTCATCCACTGTAGTAGCACCTATCTCAGCACACAAATTATTTTGCTGATTTCCCAGTATAAAGGCCGAATTCTCTTCCTTGGAGATGCTCATATAATAACAAGTGTCACTCTTTTTCATAATGTGACGTGGTCCTGGATTCAGGAGTATAGTATCTTCATAAAATTCTGGAAGCTCCGCTGGGCGCACACCAACGAGTGCAACACCGTACCTGTAGTGACACAAACACACAGAGTTCCAAGACTTTTACACAGCTATGCTTCTCATACATTTACATCTATAAGTATGCTTATAGTGGGCTGGGATAGCATAGCTGGTATAGCAACTGGCTACGTGCTGGATCGAATCCTTGTGGAAGCAAGATTTTCTGCACCCATCCAGACTGGCCCTGGGTTCCACCCACCTTTCTATACGATGGGTACCGGGTCATTCCCGGGGGTAAATCCACCGGGGCATGGTGTTGACCACCCACCCCATCTAGCACCGAGGTTAAAGAGTGAGTAGAGCTATAACTTTACTCCTCCTCTGGCCCTTCAAGGTCTGTGTACTAGGGTGAAATTCACTCTACTTTTAAGCATGCTGATATGCTCTAATGCTACAAGTCATAAAAGGTAAAGTGTTCCCGTTACAGGCCTGGTATGGCCCAGAGGGTAGGTAGAGGTATAGCTCTACTCCTCCAAGACCGTGACACTAGAAGGGGGTGTGTGGTCAGCAGCACGCCCCGGCCGCAATTTACCCCCAGGAAAGACCCGGTACCCATTTTACAGGAGGCTGGGTGGGCTCCAGAGCTGGTCTGCATGGGCGGAAAATCTCGTGCCCAACGGGATTTGATCCCGGACCGTCCAGCCTGTAGTCAATCGCTATACTGACTGGGCTACCCCACCCACAAATGCTAAAAGACATATTCACTATAATGCAAAAGATGAAAGGGTATTTGCAGTGTTTTCTTCTGTCATGTTGGATGATACTGTGGTACTTTGTTTCTGTAATTGTACTGGCTACAGGTCACAACTAGGGACCAGTGAAAGAACTCTTTAGGAATCCACTGATAAGAGTTACAATACCTTTTTCTATGGCAGGCTGCCCCAAGCAGGGAAGCAGGTGGATGCGTTAAACTGATAAGAAACATTGCCATTTATAATGCTGCTAATATGTGGAAAATGAACTGGAATTTTATTCTCTACAAAGAAAACAAAAAGGCAAATTTCTGTTTATTTCCATAACAGATATCATATGTATCCCTATTAACCTACAGTTCATGTTCAGTTTTCTTTCAAGTGGAAACAACAGCACATGTAGCCTGTTATACTACAAGTAGTGTCTTGTTTCATAAAGAAGAAGTACATACTTTCTGTGTGAGTGGAAGCTAGCATATGTGAAGCTCTTGCCCTCATACTCGCCAAAGAAGCGACTGTCTCCAAGAACAATGTGGTAAATCTCGTTTCCAGAGCACTTCCCATACAATCGATGCCATTCTTCTTGGGATGTCTGACCCTCTCTGTGAAAAATATGTCCATTCATTGAACAAATGTGCACAGTATTACACATGATATTTATATCTCATTTTTTATAGCTTCCAACTAATAAATACAAATATTAAATATCACATTTAAGTTTTCACACTTTGAGAATATTAAGGTTATGGTCTTTTGGAGTACAATGTGATGTGGTTTGGCAGAGAGGAATAGAGGTATTGTGGGAACCCACATCCTCAACATTTAGGGCAAAAGAAGAGAGCATTGTAAGGGAAAAGTATGGTGGAAAACACTGCTCTTTCCCATATTAAGTATTAGTTACTGTGCTGGTTGATTGCTCTTCTCTACATTAATGGCAGTGGCACACTTGGATGAGGTTAGGCGACTCGGTGTTGCAGCCAGCAGAGTGTAGGGGGCCGCAAAATGTGGGGGAAATGAATATTTTGAATTAACAAGTTTGATTTTCTATGCTCAACATATTTTAAATTATCAAAGTTTTATTTATGATTAAATTCAATAAATCAATGTGATTTTTTAAATTGACAGTTTCTATTAGGGGAGGACATTGTGATTACTTGCCTACCTATGCTATGGTACGCGCACGCACGCACGCACACACACACAACACACATCACACACACCGCACTACATCACACACACACACACACACAAACACACATCATGATTTTTTTAAAGTTCACATAGGTGACCACTGTGTTTCCTTGCCTCTGGCAACAGGTCACTGGCTACTTTTTCCCCTTTTACTGTGAATGAAAGTTCCTAAGACAATTTTTTTTAAATGCTGGCTAAGATTGTTTGTATCACTTTCCATTTCTCTAACAAATGGCCTGTCTTGAACACAGAAACCGTTAGTACATTTTTAAAGAGATATCAGACAGTTTCACTTTAGGCACCAGATAGAGTTGTAACATAACGGCATTATGAAGAATGACGTGGGGTTGAATATTGTACATAGTGTGCATAGATAAATATTATTATGTTCACGCAATTGAAATACACCATCCAGCAAAACACGTTAATGTCATATAACACTGCTAAATATTTCAGTCCACATGAAACGTCATCAGACACATCTTATTACAACAGTTTAAGAAACATAAGTACATTTTAGCATGCAACTGTTATATGTTAGTGAGATCTCACTAACAGAACAGTTGCATGCTTAAATGTACAGTACACATATTTTTTAAACTGTTGTAATAAGATGCACCTGATGATGGTTATATTCACAAAACATATAAGATACAAAATTAAGTCATAAATATAAAATACGGACATGTCTGAGTCACATAATATATTTTCTACTGAAAATTACTGTCCCTAAGGATAGACATTATATAGGAAAAGCAGTTTTATGTTACATAATCTGCACAGAAAACAAGAAATAATCTTAAAAGACCAAGTATTTTCTTTCTAGCAGAATGTATCTAAGCTAGACATAGAGTAGGTGATTAATACTCTAATTACCTATATATATATATATAAACACTATATTTATTAGATTCTGGCTTATATGTGTTAACCATAGAAGGCCCTTAACTAAGGAAATGTAATGCATTTACTTTGTGCAAGTAACAAAAATCTCTCTCACTCACTGTCCACGTGATGTATGCAGCAGCAATGTAACGAGGGTTGATGCTCCTGGACAAGTGCAATTGTTGGCCAGCAACGCATACTTAAACTCATCTTCACAGACGACATGTTCAGCAAATTTTACATGCAGTTTATTCTCTGGTCGGAAGATCTGCACATACTGAGGCACACTTGGTGCAAAGTCCTTCACAGCCCATGACCTTAATATTGTGTGTTCGTCCTGAAATATGGGGCGGTACAGAAAGTATCATGTCAGTACTTGGTGGTCCACCATGGCATAAACACCTCACAGACAACACAGGGATTATTGAATGATGATGACAAAAAAGTGAAACAGATGTTTGTAGGCAATGGAAGATAGAATACTGTTTAGAAATTGAAAAATAATTCGGTAACTGATTTATATTTTAAACGTTTTCAGTAGTTTTAATTAACAATATTGTATTTTAATTCCACAGCAGCCATCTTGGAGAGAATTTGCTGTACTTGTATGCCTCTTTGTATATCTCCCTGACAATGACCTTGTAGAGGTCAAAAGAGGTAGGAGAAACATAACTGACAAATGATTATTTATTATTGATTGTACAGATCTGTTGGATCAAATACTGTAAAATATCTATTGCACGGAACAGGGATTACGTTAAATTCACACAAGCCAAGTTCATAATCATAATGAATGATCAGGATACAAATTAGAATGCAAATAGTTGACATGCATTTGATCACTGCAGTCACTAATCATTAGAACAACCGCATTATTTATGAGGTGTACTAACGGCCGCAGTCTTATCAGCGTAGTTCCTTGCTGCAAGAACGAAGCATGCCTCGGCCTCGTTCATGCGGGCCCTTGCAAGGTCCCCGTCCTTTAGGCACGATCCCTGTATATAGATAACGCGTTGTGCCCAAATAGGTACTTGCAGGATCATCCTCATGGTTGTATCGAGCTCCATCGGAGATAGAAGCACCACATAGTAATCCTGAAAATAAGAAAATGTTAGGATCCATAACATATTCTACCACTTCACTGCTAAAGGTAGGTACATTCAAAATTATTTATTCCATGCGTTTTAAGCAGGGGATTTCTTGATTAACTTAGAATTACGACTAAAAATGGGCCTCACAAACATGTGACCAGTTAATAAAGAAAAATTTTATTATAATGTACCTGGGTCAATTATCTTGTTGCTTTGAACTCAATGTACCTGCAAAAGTGGGTGTGCGTAGAACTCATTAAGGAAATCCATGATGGTATCAGCATGTAGCGTAGTACTACACACCACAACATGCTTCTCTGATTGCGCCCTATGTGAGGAGTATGACCCACCCAGCTTCTGGCGTTCCATCCACGTGAACGCCAGCTGTTCAAACTGCCAACACAAACAGAACAAACCTATGATCTAGAGTACTGTAGTGGTAATCCTGAAGAATACCATATCCTGGAATGTGAAAGGTTGTATTTTGGCAGAAACTGACTGACAGTTCCTGGCAACCGCCCCTTAAACTTTGAAGATGGAGGCAATTGGTTACTTCAAAACGCTGGTAAATTTGAACCAGACTACACGGCGTCATATCGTAGACAACAGTATTCTTCAGAATAATGGTTTGTCATAGAGTGTAAGTTTGAATTTTTGTACAGTGATACTGTAAAATAATCTAGTAATTTAAATGAAGTGTTTACAAAATTCAAGATATGGTGGCCATACACAGTACAGATGTATGGACTAGGTATTCCAAAACAGAGAATATTATAACATCTAGGAGGCTTTCTTACTTTCTAACATTCTTTTCCACACCATAAACACTAGGAATTAAATTTACTGAAAGGGTCAACATGGTGCAGTGTCCCAAAAGACTTGAATCTTCTAAAAATCCTAGTTTTTTTCCCCCCTGAAATTCTCTGATGGATTTTCTGAAAGTTGCAAGATTTCTGTTCTTAATATTATCATTATTGTCTTCAGCGATATGACACCGTATGCTTTGGTAGGTTAAGTATCCACGTTCCGGTGGAGAAGCATGTGTCTTCAAGACAGGTTATACCAAACTGAAAGGTGTCTCACTGAAAAAAGTACTGTAAATTGATTTGTGAATGTTTATATGCAAAATCCAATGGCAATCAATGGAATATTTCACGCCAAAATTTCGTAATTTACATTACGCTTCAGTGACTACTACAGTGCTTGTTTTTGTCATGAACTTATAAAATGAGGTTATGGGATAAGTTTTCCTTAGCATGTGCATCAGAATTATGACGCCATTCCAGTGTACTAATTGAAGATTACTATGCAGGTCTAAAGTGATGAAAAAAATCCCCCTGTTTAGGCTTTTACAAACACAAAAGACTAGTTTCTCTCTCTCCCTCCTGTACTTAGACCTTCGCTATCGCTCTCTCTCTCTCACACACGAACACACACACGCACGGCAGTTACTGTCAAACAGCAAGTATTTCTGTACACATTTATAAGGGAACAGACAGTTTACTGCTTTGTTGCTTTACAAAATTCAGTCGGTTTACATAAACAATTTACAGTGCGTTACAGTATTTAACTGCAAGCACCGAAAACATTCAATTAACGCCACTACAATTAGTTGCGGAACGGCCGATAATTTTATTTGTACGCAAAAAAGAAGTGAAATCCTGGGTTTTGATGCCTGTTTTTTGACGCTATGTGACACAATCGAAAGCGTTCGCGAGTTGTTACAGCAATCAGGAAGTCAAAGAACGCACGCTCTATCTGATCGAGTAAAGCTGTAATAAAATCAACAATCAACTAAAACTTTAACAAAAATTATGTGGCCTTTTGTAGTAACCGTGATATTCGGTCCTTGAATCCACTGTACCCTCTCTCATCAGTTAGATGGACTTGAAAATTTCAGCTCTTATTCACGGGTTTAGTTTCAAATACAGTTTGTGGGGTTTTGCTACTCTAAGTCATAGAACTAACGGTCCTGGCTTCGATTCTCTGTAAACTAAACTAAACTCCGTGGCCTTAGTCCGCACGCGAACTATACCGACAGAGCGGCCGCCGCCGGTCGGCGAAGTTAGTGCCAACTTTTGCGGATAGAGGGGTGTCACGTGGTCAGCG
>Ga0123352_10013272_pt1 | contig 13073 bp, 15 predicted proteins | sample TergutLab28metaG_FD_89700 | JGI IMG/M metagenome (GOLD analysis project Ga0123352, IMG submission 89700) | Labiotermes labralis P1 segment gut microbial communities from Petit-Saut dam, French Guiana - Lab288 P1 | ecosystem: Host-associated > Arthropoda: Insects > Digestive system > Gut ... | reverse complement strand
TGATGGTTTAAAGAAAAAACCGAAACATGTCGGAGCCCTTAATGTAATTTTAATGTTTTAACCAATTGAGGTTTTACATTGTATTTTAGAAAATTGTGCATATGTTGGTAAATAAAAAGCAAAGTTGAAACACTATGCACGGTGAAAAGTTAAAAATACTGTTATCTGTGTCAGTGAACCATTGTGTGATATAAAAGTTTATTTGATGAAATGGGCTAGATTAGTCAGTAAGAGACTTGCAGTGTGGTCTGGATGACTGAATTGCATGACAGGAAGAATTCTTTATATGAACAAATTTGTACCAAATCTGGGGCTCAACCATCTTCCTGCCTAATGGATATGGGACGGGGCTAGTGCATGGAGCAGTGCTCATCTGAGGTCTGCTTCGTATGAGTTAAGGCTGTGCCACAACTTAGGTGGTTAATTGCTGACCCCTCACTTCTGAAGTCTGGGTTCAATCCTAGGCCAGACTGTGTGGGATTTATTTTAACAGAGTGGCACTAGGACAGTTCTTTCTGAAAGTGCTTAGGTTTTCCATTGACACTGTCGGTCTACCAGTGTTCTGGGCTCATATTTCATTTATCATTGATGCTATGTAATATTAGACATTGAAGTGCATGTTAAATGAACACTTCGTGTGATTCATTGGTTAAAGCACCTACAGGTAAACCAAATCAATTCTGTTCTGCATGATTGCAATGTGAATTTTTATGCAGTAATTAATTTTTGCATGTATAATTATTGCCATGTGATAAGTGGTTCCCTGTCACCACAGCTTGGCGCGTCCTCAGGTTGCAGATGGAGGAACAGCCTCCAATACGGAGGGTCTGTGAATATATTGAATAAGCAGTGGCGGACAGCCGAATAGGGATGGTCCTCCAGCTTGGGGGTTGGGTGAGGTGCTAACAACTCCTCCCCATTAAAACATATCTTGTTACAAGATATCCACAGACAAAGTCTTGGACCTGGACTTGGTACAACCTAAGCAACAAAAGAGGGACATGAGATTTGGTACTTGGAATGTTAGGAGCCAATCAGGGCAGGTTCATTTACGGCAGCAGCCAGGGAATTGGCTAGATATAAATTAGATTTAGTGGGTGTGGAGGATGTTAGGTGGGACAGAGAGGGCCTGGTAAGAGCAGGGGATTATAATTTTTTCTATGGAAAAGGAAATGAAAAGCATCAATTGGGAACAGGATTCTTTGTACACCACAGAATAGTATCAGCAGTTAAGAGAGTAGGGTTTGTTAGCTATAGGGTGTCACATATAGTTCTGAGAGGTCGCTGGTGTAATATCATTGTTCTGAATGTGCATGCACCAAGTGAGAAGAAAAGTGGTGATTCAAAAGACAGTTTTTACAAGGAATTAGAGCAGGTTTTTTAATTATTTTCCTAAGTACCATATGAAAATTTTATTAGGAGGTTTTAATGCAAAAGTGGGGATAGAGAATATTTTCAAACCGACAATTTCGAATGAGAGTCTACATCAGGATAGTAATGATAATGGGGTTAGAATTCTAAATCTTGCCACATCAAAAAGACTGGTTGTTAAGAGCACAATTCCACAACAAGACATTCATAAGTACACCTCAACCTCTTCTGATGGGAAGACCTCACAACCAGATTGATCACATATTGATAGATAGGAGATGGCATTCGAGTATACTAGATATACGAAGTTTCAGGGGAGCTGCGTGTGATACTGAACACTATCTGGAGGTTGCAAAAGTTAGGGAAAGATTGGCAGTAAGTAAACAAGCAGTACAGAGGTTTGATGGGGAAAGATTTAATCTCAGGAAGCTAAATGAGCTGGAGGTTAGGAAACAGTATCAGATTGAGATTAAGAACAGGTATGCAGCTTTAGAGAACTTAAGTGATGATGAGGACATAAATAGGGCTTGGGAGAACATTAAAGATAACATCAAAACCTCAGCTAAAGAGAGTCTATTTATGCATGAATTGAAGCAGCATAAACCATTGTTTCATGAAGAATGTTTAGGTTTCTTAGATTAAAGGAAGCAGGCTAAAATGCAGTGGATACAAGATCCAAGCCAGAGCAGTGTAGATAAACTGAACAATGTAAGACATGATGCTAGCAGACATTTCAGGAACAAAACAAAGGCATATCTGAAAGCTAAAATTGAGGATCTTGAAACTAACAGTAAGATCAAAACTATTAGGTACTTGTATAGGGGCATCAGTGACTTTAAGTAGAGTTACCAGCCTAGAACTAATATGGTGAAGGATGACAAAGGTGATTTGGTTGTAGACTCCCACAGTATTTTGACTAGGTGAAGGAACTATTTCTTTCAGCTATTGAATGTGCATGAGGTTAATGATGTTAGGCAGATGGAAATACACACAACAGAAGCACTGGCACCTGAGCTAAGTTCCTCTGAGTTTGAGTTGGCTATTGAAAAGCTAAAAGGTCATAAATCACCAGGTGTTGATCAAATACTGATAGAATTGATTAAAACAGGGGGTAAGACAATTTGCTGTGAGATTCATAAACTTATTATTTCTATTTGGAATAAGGAGGGATTGCCTGAGGAGTGGAAGGAGTCGATCATAGTACCCATCTATAAGGGATGATAAAACAGATTGTAGTAATTTAGGGGCATATCACTTTTGCAAATTACATACAAAATTTTATCCAACATCTTGCTGTCAATTTTAACTCCATATGCAGAGGAAATTATTGGGTATCATCAGTATGGATTTTGACGCAACAGGTCAAATACTGATCATATATTCTGCATTCTTCAAATACTTGAAAAAAAATGGGAATACAATGAAGCAGTGTATCAGCTCTTTATAGACCTCAGGAAAGCTTATGATTCAGTTGGGAAGGAGGTCTTATATAATATTCTAATTGAGTTGGTATCCCTATGAAACTAGTAAGGCTAATAAAAATGTATCTGACTGAAGTGTATGGCAGAGTCTGAGTAGGCAAGAATTTGTCCGACATGTTTCCTATTAGGAATGGTTTGAAACAAGGAGCTGTTCTATCACCATTGCTTTTCAACTTTGCTTTAGAGTACGCCGTTTGGAGGGTTCAAGTAATCCAGGATGGCTTGGAATTAAATGGTACACATCAGCTTCTGGTTTATGCCAGTGATTTTAACATACTGGAAGTAAGCATACATACTATAAAGGAAAATGCAGAAGCTTTTGTAGTGGCTAGTAAAGAGTTTGGACTAGAAGTAAATGCTGATAAAACTAAGTACAGGATCATGTCTCAAGATCAGAATGCAGGATAAAGTCACAGTATCAAGATTGATTATAGTTCCTTTGAAAGGGTGGAAGAGTTAAAATATTTGGGAAAAATCTTACCAAATCAAAATTCCATTCAGGAAGAAATTAAGAGCAGACTGAAGTCACAAAATTGTTGGTATCATTTGATGTAGAATCTTTTGTCTTCCAGTTTACTTTCCAAAAATTTAAAGATTAATATATAAAGAACTATAATTTTGCCTGTTGTTTTGTATGGGTGTGAGACTTGGTTTCTGACATTGAGGGAGGAATGTAGACTGAGGGTGTTTGGGAATAGGGTGTTGAGGAGAATATTTGGTCCTAAGAGAGATGAGGTAACGGGAATGGAGAAAACTACATGACGAGGAGCTTAATGATCTGTACTCCTCACCTGATATTATGCGGGTGACAAAATCGAGTAGAATGAGATGGGCGGGGCATGTAGCAAGTATGGGGGAGGGGACAGGTGTGCACAGGGTTTTGGTGGGGAAACCTGGGGGAAAGAGACCACTGGGGAGACCCAGGCATAGATGGGACGATAATTTTAAGATGGCTCTTTGGGATGTGGGGGTATGGACTGGATTGAGCTGGCTCAAAATAGGGACAGATGGTGGGCATTTGTGAATGCAGTAATGAACCTTCGGTTTCCATAAAATGCGGGGAATTTCTTGACTAGCTGAAAACCGGTTAGGTTCTCAAGAAGGACTCTGCTCCATGGTTTAAGTAAGTATGTATAATTATTGATTTTAGTGTAATATTACCACATGTTACATTTATTAGCACATGGCTTTAATTACAATAAATACACATATTTAAGTAGTATAAAACTTGTAACTTTCATTGTTTACTTGGAGGTTTCTGGTGAGGTGGTGCTTCAGTTGTTGACACTTGTAATCAAGGGTTCTTGAATTTGTTATCAACCAGCTCCAAAAATTTAAATATGTTTAACAAATTTTTGCCACTTCATTGAACATATTATATTCATTGCTTCTGTTAGAAGCTTCTTACTAACTGCTACTTGAAATGTTGTTTCTCTTGCCGATACACCATTGTCAGTTTATGTCAAAGTCAGCTCACTTGGCTCAAATGTGTATTGGAATTGTGGCATCCGAAGTACAGTTATGTTTTATGCTTTTGTTATTTTATTAATGACATGTGCCTTAGCCTTCTAAAGACCTGTATTTGCATACGCAAAAGCATGTAGGAAAGCAGTCCGAGAAATGCATATTATATATTCAGGCAACAAGGAAATTTACAGCATTTCTAAGACATGCTGCATAATCTCCATTTATTTTCCAAAAAATGCCATTTATTCATAATGTTATATTTTTTATTCAAATAATGTTCTCGTTTTTCATAAACCATGTGCTAAATTTCAAATACCGACCCCTGTAGGATAAAGGCAGACTTATTTTGCCAAAAAATATGCAAAACCTGCATACCATCTTCAGAATTAGTATAATTGGAGGAAACAGTCTGCAATCTTTTGTTTATTTTGGGCTCTGGCTGGAATTTTTTGTTGATTATAGGGGTAGTGGGGGTGCATTATTGAGCACTGACACAGAAATATATTCAGATTGAGGAAGAACTTTGTGAAATAAGGTCTTCAAGTAATGGCATTTTTTTAATGATTATATGCCCCACTGTTGTTTAAATCAAAAACCATTAATCAGACATCCACAGAAGGTTACTGGCAACTTTTTCTTTTCCTGATGGGGCTTTATTACCCTAGACACTCTTGACAGAACGGCTTTGTAGCTACTGTAAATCCTAACAAAAATGCGTCTTTAGAAATCAACACTTTTGTGTTCTGCATCATTTGAATATATTCCTTGCGTAGCTTACATTGGTTGAGAATCATATGCTTTTCTGGGCCATTCGGCACGGTTGTGTTAAGTTGTTCCCTGTGTGCCTTAACAGTAATTGTATTGTTTTGTGCAGAATTGGTGGAGATAGACATATGGCTACTTGATAAAGTAACTACCACAAATGAACACAATCATAACAAACAAACACTAAAAATGAAACATAATATGTGAAACCAGTGTGGATAATCAAGCACTGTAATTTCGATCATTACTTCCACTGTGTCATTGTTAGGGTAAGGTGAAGAGCGTGAAACCCACATAACAAGGGATTGCACACACTTTCTACACCTACTGTCTGATTTCAGTGAACAGACTGTAGGGCTGAGGTTGAAAATGTGTGTAGTTTTGCTTGTACGTATGAATATATACCTGCATAGGAACAGGGACATTTGCACCCATCTTTGTGAATGTATTTGATTACTCTAACATCAGATGCTAGAAGTTTAACTTATAAATAGAGCCATGGTTCCATACCATAGTGTTTATATGTTATCCTTTAGTACTGCTATTAGGTTATTTCAATTGGCTGTGAGTCATTTGAAAGTGTCATTGGCTTTTACCGAATTAATTTTTTAAATTTGACACTGCAGTGTCATATTTACAATGTCTGTAGATCTTCTTTTAAATGTTTTAGAGTAGTCTTGAGGTCTGATCTTTAACTTCATAATTGCCCTGTCTTTGCTCCCTCAAATGCCATTGCATAGGAGCAAAGAGATAAAAGTCACATGTACAAAGGTCAAAGAACAACTCCTGCCTAATGTTGCAGAGAGTTTTTTAAATTACTTTCAAAATTGTTAGCAGAACCGTGACCAACATCTCCTGTGCTGTAATGTCATTGTATGACTAATATGACTGTTGCTTTGTGGAGGTTGCTTTCTATTGGTATTATGTTACTGTAGGAGTTACATGAGGGTTTACAAGACAAGCTCTTAAATTTTATGTTTTTTAACATGTGTTGTAATATAATGGTATAATAGACACCAACAAAATACACCTTTGTTAAACTAATATTTTAAGTTTTATGTTGTCTCTTCTATATGTTTTGAAGCCAAGGGTTCATCTTCAGAAACAGTTGTATGCACAGGTATGGTATGATTTGTTTACATGCTGAAATTACAATAAAATTGTAATTTTAGAATATAAACAAACTATACCCTACCTGTATATACAGCTCTCTTCCAGAAGATGAACCCTCAGGTTTGAAACATGTAGAAGACACTTTAAAAGTTAAATATTAGTTCAGTGGAGGTGCATATTGTTGGTTTATATTGTACAACAAACTCTTAAATCTATTTCTCCTGTTGCATAGGTTTCTGGTTCTACATATGTCTGTCTGCCTGTTGTTGTTGTTGTTATTGTTGTTGTGGTGGTTTGGTTATTGTTGTTGATGATGTCGTCATCATTGTTGTTTTACTCTGGTGAAAAGTTTACTGGATTGCAGATTTTGTACATTAAATTTGTTGGATATGACTGTAAAGTTTTGCATCATCACCAAGTTTTTAACTGTTTATGTACAAGCAGTATTTTATATTTGCATACCAGATTTCACATACATATCTCATTGGTTCATTATTTATTACCATTGATGTAAAGAAAAGGTTTTTTTTCCTTTACTACTATGTTATTTTAACTCTACTAGAATATTACTGTAACAGAAATTGCTATTTTTTCAAGATCTGTTGCCATATATCATTTTAGAAACCCAAAGTGAGCGGTGCTGTTGTTGATCTTGTCTCACAAGTTCGCACATTTGCAAGAGTGACATGATTATACCAAGTTTTGTGACTGTTGATCAACTAGTTCAGAAAGTCGCGTGGGTGGGGCATATGCACGGACAACATGGTGATCTCAAAGGCCTACATTTTCTCATCTTCTCGGGAAGGAAAGTGGGTTAAAAAGAAAGGAAGAATACCATTACGCTTGATTGCTTGTGAAGACACATTCTAGTGGTAAGACTGAAGGAAACCACAGTTGCTGACAGAGTAAAGTTTCCTGCTTCTTGTGTTACAGGGTATGGCGCTTGGGATGTGTCCAAAAGACAAGCTATTTAGAGGTTACATAGACCTAGAAATTCAGCTACGAGAATTTGACCGTTGTCGCATCCTGTATCAGAAATTCCTTGAATTTGGTCCAGAGAACTGTGTCACATGGATGAGGGTAGGTCATTTCTTCCTAAATTCTGGCGAAACAGTAATGTGCATATAACTGAAAAAAAATTATGGTTGTATTTAACTGAAAGTAGCTAAAAAAATCATTTTATTTAAGGCCAAAATATAGTTCTGTCAAGGAAGATGGTCAGGGCATATATTACTGTGACCTTCACTCTCATAGTAACTGGATACTGTAAGAGATAAATGAATCAGTGTAACACAACTCCCTTTTTGAAGTGAGATGTGGGTATGTGTTTTGGCTTAATAAGAGGCCATCATTGGGCTAGCTAAAACGGATATGTAGGAGGTTATAATTTCTGTGTATTACATGTTAGAAGGTTTTGAGATCTACAGTATATATTTTTTATAAAGCGTGGGGCTGAGTTTTCATATATTAGAGAGTGGTCTGCATTTAGGTATGTATTTGTAAGCAGTTCAGAGCGAATTTGTACTTAAGCATTTAGGCTTGGTTGTTTGGGTGTAGTGTACAATGAAGACAGATATGGGTTGTTCTGGTTAGTGGTTAGGTATGCGTCGAATGCTTGGATAAAGTTTTGGATGCTTGGTATATCAACTGGTGGTCTGTGCAACTGGCTAATTGGGATGGTGCTGCATCTTGTGTTACTGGTTTTGTACTGAGACTTTGAATATTGGATTAGGGCTGACTGTGTACTTTTTATTTAATTGTATACTGTTCTTAGCTTCCTTGTCTTCCCATGGTGTTCATTTGATGGCCTTTTCTGGTAATATAAAGGATGCCCATATTTTGTGTCTGTCTTGCAAAGAAAATGTTATGTAAGTGGTGTTATATAAGCTACAATTACTGCTGCATGTTTAGCACGATTGAATTAGTTTGTTGTGTGTGGTCATAAAGGTTCTGCCAGAGCGTGTCTGATATCTTTTTTTGGAACACTATGGCCATTCAGTTTGGTAGATTTCACTCTTTTTATATTTCATCTGCTTGTTTATGGTGGAATTTTGACATTGGTGTTGTTCATCTTAGGGGTAAGTTTCAGATTCTTGTAGTGTGTGTGAATTGCTTTGTGGTGTGTCTAGTTTGCTTGCCTGTGTCAGTGACAGTGATCATTCCTTGCATGTGTAATTTTTGTTTGTATTGCTTAGTTATTTTTATATTAATTGTTTGGAAGTTGTTAATGTATCCATTGTTATATAGTATACTTTGTATATTATTCAGTATCTATCTTTTAGTGTTTATAGTATATAATTACTCTCTGTTTACTAGACTATAGTGTGCGTGCTCATGCGCGCACTTGTGTGTGTGTGTGTGTGTGTGTGTGTTCATTGGGGTGACATGATTCATCAGGAACAATAGTGTATGTGGCAGATTGTTTCCAGGATGCAGAGAATTCCAAGTTGCTGTCATGATTTGTTGTTGTCATAACTAAGGGATCTGACAAATTACTGGCAACAAACCCTGTAGCATATAAGAACATGTATTTTGTAAAAGGCTTGAGATCTTAAACCTTATTAGAAGGCAATACAGTACCTCCTGTATGGATGTTTTAGTTGGCCTTGTGGTGACATCTACTAAGATGAAGTATTTAACCAATTCACTCCTAGCTCATGTCAATAAATGAGTTGTATTTGACAGGTCTGCCGTTCATTTACCTGTTACACTACACACTGGGATGGCTGGATGTCTGAAACCAGGATTAAATCGATATTAAGTGGACACTACTTTCTGTGTGCTCTGTGTATTGAAGTTTTTTTTATGGGTCAGTAGAGGGGTGGGGTGTAGTGGCTAGTTGCTGGTATTTGCATGAAACAGAATGTGATTGCAGCTGTGTTTCAGAAGATGTGTATGATAAACTTTTCCATTCCATCAGTTTGCTGAACTGGAGTCCCTGCTAGGAGACGTAGACCGAGCAAGAGCTATCTATGAACTGGCAGTTAATCAGCCTCGTTTGGACATGCCTGAGTTACTTTGGAAGGCGTATATTGATTTTGAAGTTGGGTTGAATGAAACTGAAAAAGCCAGAGAACTGTATGAGAGATTGCTGGAAAGAACATTACATGTTAAGGTACAGAGAATTCTGTATTATAATTATATTGTTATAAATTGGTCACTCCTTGTTCAAGGTACAATACAGTGAAATACTGTATGCTAGAATAATGAAATAGAGTGAAAACTTTTTAAGACAGTTTTAGAAAATTCAACAACAGGCTTATTAAGCTATGATAAGTGGGTCCCTGTCACCACGGCATGCGTGTCCTCGGGTTTTGGACGGAGAAACAGCTTCCAATATGGATAGTTGCAAATAAATTGAATAATCAGTCGCGGACAGCCGACAAGGGGTGGTCCTCCAGCTTGGGGGTTGGGCGAGGTGCTAACAACTCCCCGCCGTAAAAATGTATCCTGTTACGAAATATATACAAGAGCTTCGGACCTGGAATCATACTCTGGTACGACCTAAGCAACAAGAATGGGACGTGAGATTTGGCATTTGGAATGTTAGGAGTCTGTATAGGGTACGTACACTCACAGCAGCAGCAGCAGCAAGGGAATTAGCAAGATATAGATTTAGTGGGTGTGCAGGAGGTTAGGTGGGACAAAGAGGGCAGGGTAAGAGAGCAGGGAATTATAATTTTTTCTATGGAAAAGGAAACAGAAGTCATCAGTTGGGAACAGGATTTTTTTGTACACCACAGAATAGTATCAGCAGTTAAGAGAGTAGAGTTTGTTAGCTATAGGATGTCATATATAGTTCTGAGAGGTCACTTGTGTAATATCATTGTTCTGAATGTGCATGCACCAAGTGAGAAGAAAAATGGTGATTCAAAAGACAGTTTTTACAAGGAATTAGAGCAGGTTTTTTATTATTTTCCTAAGTACCATATGAAAATTTTATTAGGAGATTTTAATGCAAAAGTTGGGAGAGAGAATATTTTCAAACTGACAATTTCGAATGAGAGTCTGCATCAGGATAGTAATGGTAATGGGATTTGAATCCTAAATTTTGCCACATCAAAAAATCTGGTTGTTAAGAGCATGTTGTTCCCGCACCAAGACATTCATAAGTACACCGCAGCCTCTTCTGATGGGAAGACTCATAACCAGATTGATCACACATTGATAGATAGGAGATGGCATTCAATTATACTAGATGTACAAAGTTTCAGGGGTGCTGACTGTGATACCGATCACTATCTGGTGGTTGCAAAAATTTAGGGATAGATTGGCAGTATGTAAACAAACAGTACAGAAGTTTGATGGGAAAAGATTTAATCGCAGGAAGCTAAATGAGTTTGAGGTTTGCAGCTTTGGATGACTTAAGTGATGACAAGGACATAAATAGGGCTTGGGAGAACATTTAAGAGAGTATCAAAACCTCAGCTAAAGAGACTCTAGGTCTGCACGAACTGAAGCAGCATAAGCCTTGGTTTAATAAAGAATGTTTATATATTTTAGATCAAAGGAAGCAGGCTAAAATGCAGTGGGTGCAGGATCCAAGTCAGAGCAATGTAAATAATCTGAATGCTGTAAGATGTGAAGCTAGCAGACATTTCAGGAACAAACGGAAGGCATATCTGAAAGCTAAAATTGAGGAACTTGAAAATAACAGTAAGATAAAAAATAGTAGGGACTTGTACGTGGTCGGAAAATTAAGTTCGCAAACTCGCCACCGTGTGCTTGCCATGGCAGCACTGGACAAAAGCCTTAGTATGGTTTGATGACTTTGACATATTAGCATTTCACAACTATGTTGTTGTTGATCTGTGGCAGTCTGTTTCTGAGTGTCATCTTTTACTGTCTGTGTTTGTTTTGGTGTGCCGCCACGAGAATGTCGGAGCTTGAATTAGATCAACGAATGAACATTAAATTTCTTGTTAAACTTGGAAAGAGTGGAAATGAAATCAGAGAGATGTTAGTGCAAGTTTATGGCGATAATGCTATGAAGAAGACAGCAGTTTATAAGTGGATGAAATGTTTTTCTGAGGGAAGAGAAAGTGTCACTGACGAAGAGAGATCAGAACAGCCAGCAACAAGCAGAACTGAAGAAAACATTGCAAAAATGCATCAAATTGCGCATGAAAATCGTTGAATGACTGTCAAGAGCATAGCAGAGCAAGTGAATATCAACAGAGAAACAGGAAAATCTTAACTGAAAATCTTGACATGAGGAAGGTGTGTGCAAAAATGGTCCCAAAGGATCTCACCGAAGAACAAAAGTGAAGAAGAGTCACAATTTGCCAAAACCTTTTGGAGAGGCAAGATAACATTTTGGGCCGTGTCATCACAGGTGATGAAACATAGGTCTACCAATATGACCCTGAAATGAAGCGGCAAAGTGCACAATGGAAAACTGCCAATTCCCCACAACCAAAGTAATTCCGTCGGTCCAAGTCAAGGGTCAAAACAACGTTGCTGACTTTTTTTTTTATATAAGAGGGATTGTTCATTATGAATTTGTGCCAACTGGGCAAACAGTCAACCAAGTTTACTATTTGGAAGTACTGGAAATGCTGCGTGAAAAAGTTAGACGTTAACAACCCAAACTTTCTGCCAACAACTCATGGATCTTGCATCACAACAATGCACCTGCTCACATGGCATTGTCTGTGAGGGAGTTTTTAGCTACTAAACAAATAACTGTGTTGGAACACCCTGCCTATTCACCAGATCTAGCCCCAATGACTTTTTTCTTTTCCCGAAGATAAAGGAAATAGTGAAAGGAAGGCATTTTGATGTCGTTGATGACATCAGGAGGAATACAGCGGCAGTTCTGAAGGCCAATCCACAAAACCAGTTCCAAAATTGTTTTGATGGGTGGACTAGGTGCTAGCATCGGTGCATAGCTTCCAAAGGGGAGTACTTTGATGGCAGCCATGGTGGCATTCAGCAATGAAGTATGTAGCACTTTTACCACAACGAGTTCGCGAACTTTATTGTCCAACCACGTATGACTTTATGTCCTGCCACATTTTATATGGATTATTAGTATTACTTATCTGTATCACTGATCTGTGGTGGAAACAAACTTTGAGCTAGCTTTCATGTACTGCGGGCATTATATAATCACTGTATGTAGGTAAGAAATTGGACAGTTAGGAAACTGAGGAAGTTGTTTAAAATTATGATGAGAGAGATATACTATAAGGGTTAAAATTTGTTTTTTCAGAACTTTTCATGATTTTTAGGCAGGATGTCCTTTTAAGGAGGAACAAGTGGGGAAAAACTTCTTAAGTGGTGTCATCGTAAGTGGATTTCACCATATCTGGTAAAATGAAAATGTTGTCAGTCCCCACTCCTCCCCCGGTTTTCTCATTCGACCTAATGCAAAATGCTTCCAATATAAAGAATTTCATTGTCACAACAATATTAATATAGCACAATTATAACACAGCATCTGATTAAAGGAATGTAACTAGTGTAAAGAACTTTGTTTTAAAGACACTAAATAATTTGGTTCAAAGTAATCTCTTTTGGTAGCACATGTGCTGCCTGACACTGTTGTAATATGAGACTGAAAATGTGTGAAAAGAATTTTGTTTCACGGTTTGTTCAGTGTTTAAGAGGTGAAGTAAACAACTTTTGGGTGGTAAAGTTTGTCCCTTTTATCATGTCCTTGAGCATAGCACCTTTATTGCATAGGAAGCATGCATTCACTGGGATATTCTGTGACAGCTTCCATGCTCAGAAATACCATAAAAGAGACACCTTGTATTTGAATAAAGGTTGACCAACTAGATGACACTTGCTTTATTATATATTGCTCAACATGTTTCAGACGTTAATACGTCCATCTTCAGGAGCTAGCGAGTACTTGTTGTGTTGTGTAGG
>Ga0123352_10013270_pt1 | contig 13074 bp, 7 predicted proteins | sample TergutLab28metaG_FD_89700 | JGI IMG/M metagenome (GOLD analysis project Ga0123352, IMG submission 89700) | Labiotermes labralis P1 segment gut microbial communities from Petit-Saut dam, French Guiana - Lab288 P1 | ecosystem: Host-associated > Arthropoda: Insects > Digestive system > Gut ... | reverse complement strand
GTGTCACGCACTTCGCGTGCTTTTTCGCCGAAAATAGCGCGAAGCAGGCGTTCTTCGGCAGTGAGTTCTGTTTCACCTTTTGGTGTAACCTTGCCCACCAAAATATCATTTGGGCGCACCTCTGCGCCAATGCGAATGATACCGTCAGTACCAAGGTCTTTCAGCGCGTCGTCACCCACATTGGGTATGTCGCGGGTTATTTCTTCCGGCCCCAGCTTGGTGTCGCGGGCCTCGGATTCGTATTCTTCTATATGGATTGATGTGTAGACATCCTCTGCCACCAGCTTTTCGCTAAGCAGTATTGCATCCTCGTAATTGTAGCCTTCCCAGGCCATAAAGCCTATCAGCGGGTTTTGGCCCAGGGCAAGCTCGCCATCCCGGGTAGAAGGGCCATCGGCGATGATATCGCCGGCCTTTACGGCGTCGCCTTCACGCACTATGGGGCGTTGATTTATACAAGTGCCCTGGTTACTGCGTGTAAACTTCACGACCTTGTAATAGTCCTTCGCACCTGTCTCCGTCTTGATAATGATGGAGTTTGCGGACACATGGTCTACAATACCGTCGCGCAAGGCAATGATACAAACCCCGCTGTCCTTGGCGGTTTTGTATTCCATACCCGTGCCAACAATGGGGGAATCCGTGCGCAAAAGCGGCACGGCCTGGCGTTGCATGTTAGAACCCATAAGAGCGCGGGAAACGTCGTCGTTCTCCAAAAATGGAATCAAGGCCGTGGATACCGACACAATCTGCTTTGGCGAAACATCCATCAGATCTATTTCTTTTACGGCAAATTCGTTGATAATGTCTTTATAACGGCCGGGGACGCGGGCATCTACAAACTCGTTGCGCTCATTCAAAATTGCCGTAGCCTGGGCTACAACAAAGTTTTCCTCTTCGTCGGCAGTTACGTATATAAACTCGTTTGTCATGCGCGGTATTTCGCCAGATTTATCCACCTTGCGATAGGGGGCTTCTATGAAGCCATATTCGTTGATACGCGCATAGGTTGCCAAGGAGTTGATAAGACCGATGTTTGGACCCTCCGGTGTTTCGATAGGGCACATGCGGCCATAGTGAGAGTCATGTACGTCGCGCACCTCGAAGCTGGCGCGGTCGCGGGATAGGCCGCCTGGGCCAAGGGCGGATAGACGGCGTTTGTGGATAAGCTCGCCCAAGGGGTTGGTTTGCTCCATAAACTGCGAAAGCTGGGAGCTGCCAAAAAATTCTTTAACAGCCGCCGTTACGGGGCGGATGTTGATAAGGGCCTGGGGCGTAATGCCTTCCAAATCCTGGATGGTCATACGCTCGCGAATAACGCGCTCCATGCGGGATAAGCCAATGCGGAACTGATTTTGCAGAAGCTCTCCAACAGCGCGTATGCGGCGGTTGCCCAGATGGTCTATATCATCCCGGTTGCCAATGCCATAGTCCAGGCCGATTATATAGTTGATGGATGCCATCATGTCATCCACGGTAATATGTTTGGGCACAAGCTTACCCTTATTGGCTTTAATGGCCAAAATAAGCTCTTCGTCGTCATCATGCTGCTGCATTAGCTCCATCAGCACAGGAAAATGCACCCTCTCCTTAATGCCTATCGCGGCGGGCTCTATGCCGCGCATTTCTAGGAAGGCATCTATGGCAACGGTGTTGTTTGTTAATACTTTGGTGGCGGCTTCTTCGTCGCCTCTTGTCACTTTAACCCAAACAAAACCCGCGCCGCTGTTTTGGATAGTATCAGCCATTTCCAGCGTGATGGTCTCGCCTTTGCGGGCTATAACCTCGTCTGTGATAGGGCTGATAACATCTTGGGTCAAAATTTGACCCTTTACGCGGCTGCGCAGGGCTAACTTCTTATTGAATTTATAGCGACCAACCTTTGCAAGATCATAACGCTTGGGGTCGAAAAACATGCTGCGCAAAAGGGATTCCGCGCTTTCTACCGTAGGCGGTTCGCCCGGGCGCAAACGTTTATAGACCTCCAAGAGGCCTTCGTCTTTGTTTTTGCTTACGTCTTTTTCGATTGTGGCCATCAGCTTTGGTTCCTCGCCAAAGAGCTCTACAATCTCGGCATCCGTGGCAACACCCATAGCGCGTATAAAGCATGTTACGGGGATTTTGCGGGTTCTGTCTACTCTTATAGAGAAGATATCGTTAGAATCCGTCTCGTATTCCAGCCACGCGCCGCGGTTTGGTATTACGGTGGCAGAAAGCAGCTGTTTGCCTACTTTGTCGTAGTCGATATTATAATATATACCCGGCGAACGCACCAGCTGGGAAACAACCACGCGCTCTGCGCCATTTATAATGAAGGTTCCCGTATCCGTCATCAACGGAAACTCGCCCATAAAAATTTCCTGCTCTTTAATTTCGCCTGCATCCTTGTTGCGTAGGCGCGCCTTTATCCGCAGCGGGGCGGCATAGGTTGTGTCGCGCTCTTTACATTCTTCGATGGTATACTTGGTGTCCGATTCGTCCAGATAATGGCCGGCAAACTCCAGCACCAGGGTTTCGCCATAGTTGGTGATGGGCGAAATGTCGTTAAAGACCTCGTCCAGTCCCTCTTCTAGAAACCACCGATAGCTGTCCTTTTGCACCTCTATCAGGTTTGGCATGGACAGAATCTCGTCAATTCTGGAATAGCTCATACGGTCTACGCCGCCGCTTTGCAGCTTGCGTATTCTGTTTTTCTCCATAGCGCATCTACTCCCTTTGGCTAAATTTAGAACCAGCGGTCAATAAGCTATTGCACGCCTTTTCGGCTGATTTTTCGCCACTCTGCGTCAATCGCTCCTAACAAAAGCTTTGGCTTTGTGTCGTCGCGATTTCCCATTGGTTTTGGGCGAAGTTCAGCCCAAAACTTGCAATTGGCGAAAAATCAGGCTCGAAAATTCGCACAATCCATTATTGACCGCTGGTTCTTACTTTATGAAATTTATATGAAAAAATTATCTTGATTTTTTTTGCAAACTGTGATATACTAAGCGCAGATGGTGGGAACATATGACGTTTTGTCACGCCCGAAATTATACAGACCTTTATTATAACAGGCTTTTTTTCCCATGTCAAGAGGTATTTTTCACAAGTTATGTAAATATTCCAAGCTTATCTCTTGCAAGGGGTGGGCTTTTTTCATTGCCCTAGAGTATTAGCGGGTTTTTCCTTTTTTATACATTATCTACAGAAAGTGGGCGAATTATGAGAATCCTTATAGTAGGTGCAACAAAAGCGCATCTTGCCGCCGCCGCGCGCTTGCGCAGGCTGGACGAAGCCGCAAAAATAATTGTGATAGACCAAGGGGGCGAAAACCCCGATACGGCGGCAATGCGCCGCAAATACCGCATAGACCTGCGGCCTTATACGCGCTTTATTTCTGCGGATATGGGCTATAGCAATGTGGCCATGCTGGAGGATACACTAACGCGGCATGTGTATCAGGAAGAATTTGACAAAATCCTTAATGAGGAGTTCTATGGGGTAAACCCCGAATTTTCCAATGTTTACGCCGCATCAAGAGATGGCTATTTTGATGCCGACATTGCCGCGCATCTTGCAACCCATGCGCAGGGAGGCTATATGCGGCTTGAAAGCCGGAGCTTTGGCGGCATGCGCGTAGCGGACGAAATGCACGGGATTGCGCGGCAAATGGAAACCACAGTAAATTTGCAAACCGCAGATGTGGGCGGGGTAAAGCTGGCTTTTTTTGGCCAGACCGAACAAAGCCTAAATGCAAGCCAGATGCCCCATATGTATTCTATATTGCCCATAGCCGGTGGCTTTTTAAAGCTGATTTATGATGATGCCGGCGGTATTTTGGGCTTTGCTGCGTTGGGGCAGGGCTGTATTGTAGAAAATTGCACAGACATTATGGCCACCTTGGTAAAATTGGGCGGTAGCATCCAAAATATGGTGAATTTGGAGCTTGTAAGTAGCAACAACCCCCTGCCAACACTAGGCAAAATTGCACAAAATGTAGTGGAAAAGCGTCTGCATATGGCATATGCAGACGAAATAAAGCAGCTGCTATATTCGGACACAACCCTGCTGGATGTGCGCCATCAGCTGGAATTTATGGATTATCGTATAGACGGCGCAATCAATATTCCGCTGGAAATGCTGCGCGAAAGCATATACCGCCTGGAACGCAGCCGAGAGATAGTCACCATATGCACCGATGGCAAAGAGAGCTATCTGGCCGCGCGGATTTTGATTGGGCATGGGTTTAAGGTGCGGCAGCTGACGGGTGGGTTGGCGTATGCGCGGCCGATTATCGAACCATCACGACCATAATTATAAGGAGGTTAATGCCATGAATTATTGCTTAAAAGATGCGCGGCCCACAGACAAAGCGTTTATCTATGGAACAAAAAAGGAGTCGCTTAAAAAATACATTGAGGCCGTATGGGGCTGGAATGAAAGGCTACAGAGGGATGATTTTGACAGGGACTTTGCCATGCTGGATAATTTCAAGACAATTTGGCTGGAAGATAGGGCGGTGGGGTATTTGGAGACCAACGAGAGCGGAAGAGATGTAAATATCACAGAAATTCATATTGTTCCCTGGGCGCAAGGCAAAGGCATAGGAAGTGCGATTGTAAGCGGAATTATGCGCGATGCGAAAGAGCAGGGAAAAAGGGTGACCCTGGGGTGTTTTAAGGCAAATAGCGGCGCGCTTAGGCTGTATCAAACGCTGGGTTTTAACATAATTGGAGTTACCGAAACACATTTTTTGCTGGCATACATGTGATATATAAGGGAGGCCCAAAATGGACAAAAAATTTGTGCATCTGCACAATCACACAGAATACAGCCTGCTGGACGGCTCGGCCAAGATAACAGAGATGGTGCAGCGGGTAAAGGAGCTAGGCATGGATGCTGTGGCCATAACCGACCATGGCAGCCTTTTTGGCGCGATACATTTTTACAAGGCGGCGAAGGCGGCTGGCATCAAGCCCATCATGGGTTGCGAGGTGTATGTGGCATCGGGCAGTCGGCATAACAAAGAAAGCCAGCCCGACAACTTTGCGTATCATTTGGTGTTGCTGGCAGAAAATAATGTGGGCTGGCGCAATTTGATGAAGCTTGTTAGTTTTGGGCATACAGAAGGCTTTTATTATAGACCCCGCATAGATTTGGAACTGCTGCGACAGTATAATGAAGGGCTTATATGCCTATCTGCCTGCCTTGCCGGGCCTGTAGCACGAAATATACTTAGAGTATCATACGACCGCGGCAAGGAAGAGGCCCTGGTCTATAAGGAAATTTTTGGGAGAGACCGATTTTTCTTGGAGATTCAAGGAAATGGGCTGTCGGAGCAAAATTTGGTAAACGATGCGCTGATACGCATGAGCCGTGAGCTAGAGCTGGATTTGGTGGCAACAAATGACTGCCATTATCTTTACGCCGACGACGCAAAGGCCCACGAGGTGCTGGTTTGCATACAAACCGGCAAAACAATGCTGGATGAAAACCGGCTGGAATTTAACAGTCAAGAGTATTATTTAAAATCGCCGGAGCAGATGTGGGATGCCTTTGGGCATTTGCCACAGGCTCTGGAAAATACTGCAAAAATAGCAGAGCGTTGTGATGTTGAAATTAAATTTCATGAATATAAGCTGCCAAAATATGATACGCCCGACAACCGTGATGCGGGTGAATTTTTGAAGGAGATAACATTCGAGGGGCTTGCTCGGCGATATGGCGAGGTGCAACCACAGCACAGGGAGCGGGCGGAGTTTGAGCTTGGCACAATAAATTCCATGGGCTTTAATGACTATTTCCTGGTTACATGGGATTTTATCAGCTATGCCCAGCAGAAGGGCATTGCCGTCGGGCCTGGACGCGGCACATCTGCGGGCAGCATTGTGGCCTACGCGCTGGGCATTACGAATATTGACCCTTTGCTATATGACCTTAATTTTGAGCGTTTTCTAAACCCCGAGCGTATCTCTATGCCGGATATTGATATCGACTTTTGCTATGAACGGCGTCAGGAGGTTATTGACTATGTTGTGCAAAAATACGGCGAGGAGCGGGTTGCGCAAATTATCACCTTTGGGACAATGGGCGCGAAAGCCGTGGTGCGGGATGTGGGGCGCGGGCTGGGGATGCCCTATGGTGAAGTGGATGCTATAGCCAAGATGATTCCTTTCGCGCTGGGCATGACCATAGAGCGTGCCCTGGAGATGAGCCCAGAGCTGGCGCGGGAGTATCGCGATAACGAGAAGGCCGCGGAGCTTATTGACATGGCAAAGAGGCTGGAGGGCTTGCCGCGCCATGCCTCTACCCATGCGGCGGGGGTTGTTATTTCGGATGAGCCCCTGGTTACGCATGTGCCGCTAAACACAAATGATGGCGTTATTACAACCCAATTTGACATGAACACGCTGGAAGAGCTTGGCCTGCTAAAAATGGACTTTCTGGGCCTGCGCACATTGACGGTGATACGCCATACAGTAGATGAAATAGCTCGGCGACATGGGGTGGAGATTAATTTAGATAAAATTGACATGGCGGATACAAAGGTCTTTGAAGCGATTTCTGCTGGGCGCACTGAGGGTATGTTTCAGCTGGAATCGCGGGGGATGACATCCCTAATGAAAGAGCTAAAGCCCGCCAGCGTAACAGATCTGATGGCGGGCATTGCGCTGTTTCGTCCCGGTCCTATGGAATTTATACCCAAATATGTAAGAAGCAAGCATAATGCTGCCGCTGTAACATATACTCATCCCGCTCTAGAGCCCATTTTGCGCGAGACATATGGCTGCATTGTGTATCAGGAGCAGGTTATGCAGATTGTGCGCGACCTGGGGGGCTATACCTGGGGGCAGTCCGATCTTGTGCGCCGCGCTATGTCCAAGAAGAAAAAGGACGAGATGGAGAAGGAAAAGGCGCATTTTATCGAAGGTTGCGTCGCTAATGGCATACCAGAGGCTACGGCTACCAAGATTTTTAAGGAGATGGAGGATTTTGCGGAATACGCCTTTGGCAAGGCACATTCGGCGGCCTATGCCACCATTGGCTATCAAACGGCGTGGCTAAAAATCCACTATCCCACCGAGTTTATGGCGGCTTTGATGACATCTGTGATGGATAGAGCGGACAAAATTGCAGAATATATAGGTGAATGTAAAAAAATGGGGATTGCGGTGCTGCCGCCGGATGTAAACGAGAGCTTGGCGCGGTTTACTGTGGTGGAGGTTGATGGCGAGGCCTGTATTCGTTTTGGCATGAACGCCATAAAGAACCTTGGGCGTCCGACCGTGGCTGCCATTGTGGTCGAGCGTGAAAAGGATGGGCTATATCGGTCTTTAACGGAATTTATCAATCGCCTGCAATCTGCGAATTTGGGCAGATTTGCTGACCTAAACAAGCGTGGACTGGAATCGCTTATAAAGGCCGGGGCTTTTGCATCCTTTGGCGGCGCGCGAAGCCAGTACATCAATGTATACGAGCGTTTCTTGTCGGGCTCGCAAAGCAGCCGCAAGAACAATATGGCGGGGCAGATGTCGCTACTGGACATGGATTTTGATGACGATGGCGGCGGCGATATGTTTCAGGACGAGTTGCCGAATATAGCGGAATTTCCGATGAAAAAGCTGCTAGAGGATGAAAAAGAGGTGCTGGGAATTTATGTTAGCGGACATCCTCTAATGGATTATGAGGATATCCTTAGAAGCCGTGTAAATGCTACCAGCACAGACTTTATGGTGATAGAGGACGAGGAGCTAATGGTGGAAACCGACAGCAGCCTGATGGACAACCAAATGGTTACTGTGGGCGGTATAGTGTCCAAAAAGAATATTGTGTATACGAGGCGCGAAAACAAGCCGATGGCCTTTGTGACTATAGAGGATTTGCAGGGGTCGCTGGAGATTGTGGTCTTTCCGAATCTGTATCAAACCCATGGCGGTAGGATGACAGAGGGTGCGGCGGTGCTTGTGGAGGGCAGGGTGAATCACAAAGAAGAACAAGCCAGCGTTGTTATTTCCGAGAAAATCCAGTTTTTAGATAGGAGCGAAGAAGCCACTACAACTCTTTGGCTTAAAATGCGAGAGGGCAAGGCCATACCGATGGAAGATATAATGACCCTGCTTTCGCGCTATGGCGGCCAAACGCCGGTAGTGGTGTATGATGAGGCCAGCGGCGAGCGCAAGAAGGTGACGGAGAGGTATTGGGTTAATAGTAAAAATGAGGATTTGTTGGATGGGTTGAAAAGCCTTCTGGGCGAAGATTGTGTGGTTTTAAAGAGGAATGCCGGGTAAACCCGGCTAAAGTAACGACTCCAAGTCGTAGAGGAGGGTACAATATGTCTGACAAGCACACCCCGGTAGTAGCTGATCTAAAGTACCATTTCATATGGCACACAAAATTTTTGACCCCGATATTGGTAGATAGTATCCGAGCAAAGGCGGGAGAGTTGATTCTTGAAGCTTGCAAGGAAAACAATATTGAGAGGCTTGATGCAAGAATTGGAAAGAACTATGTTTACATGAAGTTGTCATGCCCGCCGCGCCTTTCGCCAAGCGAAGCCATGCGCCGTATAAAGGGGCGCACATCAAAGTTTTTGCAAGAGATATTTCCGCAGTTAAAAGAAATGAATATGCACGGCTCTGTTTGGGATGGCGGCTATTTTTGTGCGACAGATGGCAGCGCGGATGCTCAAACCATTCAGAACTACGTTGATAATCCGCCACGCGGCTTGGAGCCATTACTTCAGTCGGGTTCACCCGACATTAATGTATAAAGGAGGGTAAGCAAAATGGAAATACATATCCGCACCATGCAGCCCGAAGAGGCCAAAGAAGCCCTGGCCGTGTACAGAAAGTCCTTTGGCTTTCCCGAAGGGTATTTTAGCCCAAAGCCCAAGGAAGCTATTGTTGCCGTGGCCGACGGAAAGATTGTAGGCGGGTTGTTTTACAAAACCAAGGAGATAGCCAAAAAGAAACTGGGTTATATAGACTTTTTGTTCACAGACCCCGCGCACCAGGGCAAAGGCATTGCCAGAAAGCTCTGTGCAGAGGGCTTTAAGCTAATGTGGGAGCAGGGCTGCAACGGCCTTGTGACCTTTGTGCAGGATGACAATGTGGCTTCTTGGCTGCAATTTGTGAAGCACGGCTTTGTGCGAACCTCTTGGCCAAAGATGATTAAATTACTGGGCTTGCCCGGCGCGATACAAACAAAGCTGCTGACTACAACATTTGGCCTTGCTACGGCCTATGATTTTTATGTAGCCCTGCCGGATGAGGCGCAAACCGCCGCCTATGAAAAGAAAGCATGCAGCCCCACGCAAATAGCCGCCTATATGCTGGCAAATTTGATATTTTTCTCGCTTTTAATATGGTCGGCGCAGGACAGGCTTGCGGCGTTGATTGCCGTGGCAATCCTGTTTTTGAGCAGCATTTGCGCGGGCTATGTAGGTACATTGTTTTCCCGGCGCAAATGGCATTTTCGCCTAAATTCGGGCGGCCTGCTTGTATCTACTTTCGTCGCAATTTTCCAGGTTTGGCCAATGAATGGCGGCTGGTATCCCACACAATACGAAGATACACCAAAATTTAGGCGCGACATGGCTACAAGCTCCATAGCCGTCTGGATATTCCTTGTTGCCGCGTTTTTAAGCCACCTGGTGGTGCAAGAGGCCACACCCATATGGCAGACCATCTGGAATCTCTCGTTCTTCCTGTTGATAATCAGGTTTATCCCCATAAACCCTATATCGTCATATGGCGCAAGGCGTATATTAAAGTGGAGCAAGGGGGCGTATGTGATAATGCTGGCGGCCACGGCTTTTATTCTTTTTGCGTTGCCTAGGATTTTGTGATATAATGCAGATATTGCTTGTGATCGTTATTAAATACTCAACATATTAGTAGGAGGTAAAGCATGAGAAAAACCAAAATTGTGGCCACCCTGGGACCGGCCACCAAAGATGTGGAGATTATGAAGCGGCTGATTACAGCCGGGCTAAATGTGGCGCGCATTAATTTTTCCCACGGGAATCATGATTCGCATACAGAGTTTGTTAATAGCCTAAAGGCTGCACGCCAAGAGCTGGACGAGCCGGTGGCATTGTTGCTGGATACCAAAGGGCCGGAGATTCGCATACGCACCTTTAAGGATGGCAAGGATGTGAAGCTAACAAAAGGGCAGAATTTCACGCTTACCACAGATGATGTGGAGGGCGACAAGACCATTGTGTCTGTCACCTACGACGAGCTGCCAAATGATGTGCAGGTAGGCAGCAAAATTCTGCTGGATGACGGCCTGATAGAGCTGCGCGTTTCTTCCATTGTTGGCAATAATATTGAATGTGTAGTTGGCAATGACGGTGTTTTAGGCGACAACAAGGGCGTTAATCTGCCGGAGACTTTCGTTTCCCTGCCATCGCTAACCCAAAAGGATATTGACGACATAAAATACGGCATAAAGATGGATTTTGACTTTATCGCCGCATCTTTTGTACGCTCTGCCAAAGATGTGCTGGAAATCCGCCGGATACTGGAAGAAAACGACGGCTCGCATATACAGATTATTGCCAAAATAGAAAACCGCGAGGGTGTGGATAACCTAGAATCCATCCTAGAGGTGGCAGATGGCATTATGGTGGCCCGTGGCGACATGGGCGTAGAGATACCACCAGAGGAAGTGCCGTTGATACAAAAAATGATGATAAAGAAATGTAATTCGGTGGGCAAGCCTGTTATCACAGCTACGCAGATGCTGGAATCCATGATACAAAACCCGCGGCCAACCCGCGCAGAAGCCAACGATGTGGCCAATGCCATATTTGATGGAACAGATGCCATAATGCTCTCCGGCGAAACCGCAAAGGGCAACTATCCAGTAGAAGCTGTGAAGATGATGGATCGCATTGCACGCCAAACCGAAGAAAACCTAACCACCGCGCAAAATATGAGAAGACGCGGCGACCAGGCCGTGGTAAATGTTACTAATGCCATAACATCTGCAACATGCAACATAGCCGCAAGCCTAGATGCCGCCTGTATCGTAACAGTCACAAAATCCGGATATTCCGGCCGTATGGTAGCCAAATACCGCCCAAACTGCACCATACTGGTAGTTGCCACAAACGATGTGGTCTGGCGGCAGATGTCCCTTGTATGGGGCATAACAGCCATGACAACCGGCATGGTAGAAAGCGACGATGAGCTATTTGAAGTGGCCGGCAGATGCGCCATGGACAGTGGCCTGGCAAAAAATGGCGATCTTATCGTTATTGTAGCCGGCGTACCCGTTGGCGCAGCAGGCACCACAAACCTTGTAAAAGTGCAGGTTGTAGGCCATGTGCTTGTTAAAGGCAAGGGCAGCAATACTGGCATAGGCCAGGTGGTAGGTCGCACCGCCGTTATCAGACCGTCCGAGGACGCCGGTCGCCGCTTCCGTGAAGGCGATATACTGGTGGCCTCCCAGACAAATGATTCCATGATGGACTATATCCGCAAAGCCGGAGCGGTAGTTGTTGGAACTGACCAAAATCTAAGCCAAGCCCACGCAGAAATCGCCTGCCGTGCCCTTAAAAAACCGCTTATAGTCTGCACCGAGCGTGTCATAGACCTAATTCATCCCGGCGTAACAGTTACTATTGACTGCGCCGATGGCTTCGTGTATAATGGTACTCTAGGGATAGAAAATAGCAATGAATAATGAATAATGAATAATGAATAATGAATAATGAATAATGAATAATTCAAGAAAAGTTCCTGAAATGTGCGCTAGCCTTTATTTTGAACCTACATTTTCGATAAGGGAATCCAACATCCAGCGGCGTATGACAGGCCCTCAGCTAACTCCTAGCTTGCTAGGGCAGGGGAAGTCAAAAGCCGCCATGAGGAAACCCACCTGGCTATATGCTAGGGCGTCAAAATGGGGTAATGGCATTTCGGGGCTTTTTCTATTGTGCCACCAAACTATAAGCCTGGGTCATCCAAATGGGAGGCGTAATGGCATTTCGGGGTTTTTTTATTCCACCAAACTATAAGTCTGGGTCATCCAAATGGGAGGCGTAATGGCATTTAGGGGCTTTTTATATTGTGTCATAAAGCATAAGTCCAAGCTATGCTAGGGAGTGACCAGCCGTGCTGATAGGGAATTTATGTCGCTGGATTGCTTCGGGTCTGGTGGTTCATGATCTCTGTAATGATATTACCCTCGCAATGACGTTGGTGGAGGCTACGCATCATTAGGGAAGCCGATCTCATCAGAGCGTCATTGCGAGGGCAACGATAAATACATATACGGGGATATCAGGCCCGAAGCAATCCAGCGATGTGGCATGATGGCATCAGGAATCCTGTGTCCACGCGGCGCGCACCATTATCATAGCCCACAGACTATATCTTTGCCTTGCACCACAAACATTCTGTTCTAAGAAAATTAAACGATGCAGGCCGCTCGCAGTAGAAACAATGCTCTTCGACTTTTTTCGCTACTTTTGTGCTGGTTTTCCATAGGCATTTGCAGCTTGAACATATGTCTTTTGTTATAGTGGTTGTGGTTGTTGTGACAGGACGAACAACCATGCCGTATTCCCTGCTCCCTCGGACCACATTTGCGGTAGCTTCACTGTGGCTGTTAATCTCGCCGCTGTCGCATTCGGAACATCTCGACCTGGGCATCAAACACGACTCGCATCTGCCATAGTACGGTTTTGTTGATTTTGTTTGGCTACCGCAAAATGCGCATAAGCCTTTTTGATACCAATCATTTGCCTGCTGAAGGCTTCGCTGTTTTTTCTGCTTTATATTTTCCGAAGTAATCCTGTTGAAAAGTTCATTTTGCCTTTTTTCAGACTGATTGCATGATTTACATTTTTTAGTCAAAAACTTTCTTTGGCCGCCACAAAACACGCACAGACCATTTTGATACCAAGCTTTTACTTGTTGGAACTCTTGATTTTTTAATTCTTCCATTGTATGCAAGCACCCCCCTGTATGGTATGTTATCATTATATTATACATGGGGGGGGGGGGGGGGGGGTTTCAAGAAAAAAAAAAAAAATTTTGTGTTAATTTTTTTATAAATTTTTTTTTTCTTTTTCCCCCCCCCCCC
>Ga0123352_10013267_pt1 | contig 13076 bp, 6 predicted proteins | sample TergutLab28metaG_FD_89700 | JGI IMG/M metagenome (GOLD analysis project Ga0123352, IMG submission 89700) | Labiotermes labralis P1 segment gut microbial communities from Petit-Saut dam, French Guiana - Lab288 P1 | ecosystem: Host-associated > Arthropoda: Insects > Digestive system > Gut ... | reverse complement strand
TTATTATTATTATTATCATTGTAATATGTCAGGCTACAGGGAGAGTGTAGACGGTATAGCGACTAGTAACAGACTGGACGGTCCGGGGTTTGAACGCCGGTGGAGGGAGATATTCCGGACCTATACAAACTGGCCCCGAGGCACATTCAGCCTCTTGCACGATGGATTCCCGGTCTCTTTCTCTGCACTAAAGTGGTCGGGACCTAGGACTGCCCACCCACCCCCTTCTAAGGCCGGGGTCGAGTATGGGTAGAACTATCTATACCTTGACCTCTCTCTCCTCTATGCCAGCCTGGCATGTAACGGGACAGCTTTGCCTTTGTCATTGAACGTCGCATGAGGCAACTTAACTTGCTTTATTTCGTTGGTTTCAATAAAAGTAAACCAGAAAATAATAAGAGGAGGATAATAAAATTAAGGTGAAGAAGAATGACGCGGAGTAGACGAGAAGTAGAATACCAAGAACATGAAATCAGTGACCTTGTAGTGTACCAGATGGGCAGCATATCAATTAGACTTCTTCTTACATTCGTTGCAGTTGTTCTGTACCTCACACCCAAGAGACATTACTTTTCTTCGGCTCTATTTTTTTTGTATGTTTTACCGAAACTCTTTTTTACTGCTCACAGGTGCGAAGCCGTTCTGTCCGGAACATATCAGTCAAGATGACCTTTCTTGTAGCAGAAACGATTCAACCTTCAAACGTCTTTCTAGACGAAATCATGTAATATCATGTTCTTACAGAGAAAACGAAAGACAAAACTGGCAGTTGTGGGCAGAAGTTAGGTAAATGTTAGGAGAACACTTTAATCTATAAACAATTAAAATTAGTGGTCGTGGGTGGTGTGTGGAAGAAGGGGGAGGGTTTCGGTCACCAACTTAACATTTAACTGCATTCATCTACAGTGCTTTTCATGAATAATAACTTTGTCTGTGCAACAATTTCACTTATGAATTCAATGTTTACAGCTGCTTTCCACGTTTGGTTTCATATCTCTTATTCAGTATGTAAACTTAAAAAACTGGCAAACTGGTGTCGCACTTGATTTCTACTGGACAAGTACACAGTTCATGACTCAATAAAAGCACCGATTACCCTCGTCATTCGCTGCCTGTATCAGTCGACCATCTGCCTGGGTAGAAGTGACTTCAAATAAACAAAAGATCCTTTCTTTTTTTTTTCTGGAATCAAGATTTGGCATTTATACAGCAGCGAAGATTCATACTGTAATATGTAGTATGACGACGTGCAGCCTGGTATATTTATGTACATGTTTCATGCCAGAGTACGGTACCACATCACAGAAAACCAGAATAAGCTTTTAATCTCATTCTATGAAAAACATGACCTGTAGTGACTACAATGTTTTCAAGGAGAAAACACAGAATAAGTGAAGAAAAAAATTAATGAAAGAGAAAGAAAGAAAGAGTGTCTTACAAAGACGTAATAACGCACAGCTTTGATACTATCGCCTGACTTCAGTAACTGCATGCAAAAGTACTCATTGTGCTCATCATGATCTATAAGCCAGTAACTCCATAAACAACGCTTATTCAGCTAATCACGATATACGAGTACAAGCCTGTACCTCACAGGTGCATCCCTGCTGTCGCATAAGCCCAAAATCGAAACTCACCACGAGTCAGTGTCAACCAGCTCTTATTTTTAAAAGTTTTTAATGACAGTTTTATTCCAGTTAGATACTTCCTTCTCTAAATAGCTATCGACTCATTAGATCTTATAAGCCACGAATGTGTAGTTATTATTTACTGAACGCAAATGTAGATGTGCTACGTATTCATAATTCGCGTCTTGTAAAACGTGTCTCCATACGGCAAAACTTACGAATGTGGCGGTCAAGTGAGTGTGAATTATGGTTCGTATTCGGGATGATGAAAATTTAAATATCTACCCGTAAATTGTCTATCACGACGAAAGTTCTTCATAGTATTCATCACTCTACCCAGACAAATTTCAGGACACCATATCAAAGAAAGCCACTACTATATTTTTACACATCCTGACAAGACCGTTATTCGCTCAGCTTCTGTTTATATTGTCAGGCATAAACTGACTTAATGGGAGTACCGATAAATAAATGCATAGTGCCCAAGCACAAAATATTTCAATTTTTGGAGGAATGGGGAAATCTTTTGTCGGTAATCGTACGGATGACAAAAGAAAGCATTAGGTTCTTGAGCACATTCCACTGCTATTGAGCCACACAGACTCTTCCGAATATTTTGAAACCATAGGCAGATATGCAAATTGTTAACAACGGTCTGGACAATCTAATGTATTATGAGGTATTCATGTCTTAGGAAGTACACACAAACCAACTGTTAATAAACCTAAGAAAAATTTGTTGATCTGGTCATGAAAAGGGACAACATTCACTCTGTGGAAAGGATACGTATAGAAACACACAACCATTTAGCTACTTTAAGATTCGCCCCCCAAACCTTTTCCTTTCCTACCTAATAACAGTCATCATAAAGGTTCTTAGAACTTCCTGGTCTACAACACTGAAAAAACCGCATGTTTCTTCAAAGGGTTGTTTTTGCTTCAAATCAACTACTGACGTACGGGTGATGGTGTTATAAGAAGGGAAGGGTTCCAGAGGGGTCAGTGTCCCCTTTAAGCCCTTGTAATTTAGGAAAACAAAAATTAATTTTTTGTGGCGCTACAGCCAAAATCGGGTGTAGACCGCCTCATTCTGAGGTTTCTAAATCACACACAATCAGACATACATGTCCGCGCGCGCGTGCGCACACACACACACACACACACATACAAACACACCTACACACAGACACATCCGGTAGGGCGCCTCTGAACGAGTGGGATTCGAACCCGCAATCCTAGGAATCAAGCGGCCATACACTTTTAAAATCATTTTGAAAGTGCATTTGCTCATTATTATTTAAATATTACTTCAAGAAGCGGTAACAATTACACAGGTTAAGTAACGACAAATTAAAAATTGCAAGCAGCTGGGAAGATGTAGTAGCCTGTATTTTAAGGCGCTATTCCTATATTAATATTGTTTCTGTTAAACTCAAAATATCCCTGCGTGTTTACGCCCAAATTGTTCATATTAACATTTTAATAATTATTTACTTCACCATGTACACAAGACTTGTGTTTCAGGTCCAAGACTCAAGTTGAAGCCTGCATATTTAAAATTAAAGACATTCTGCTTACGGTGTTTTCATTTTCTGCTTTCGCCTAAACAACTGTGTCACAAATCCCATGTCAAAACCGAGTGTTTCCCAACCAGGTTTATGCATAAATTTGTTAGGTGTTCCACGAGAAATCGTGGAATAAATGAATAAATTCTAATAGCGCGAGAGTCCAACTATCCCTCAACATACAACGAAAATTTTTTTCCGGCAAGTGGTCATAATGGAGTAACAAATCACTGTTTTTTTTTTGCGGGGGCAGGGGGCCTGTAAACATTATCATAAGTGGGAAGTCCTGGGAATAAGAAAAATTGTTTTAGGAGTTTCTCCATGGAAAAATGTTGGGAAACACTGGCATAACCAGATGTCACTCTAAGGTCACAGCACGAGGTCGAGCTGTGCGGACACAGTTGAAATTTCAGAGACTGAAATTCCACCTCGGAACATTTATATTTCTCCCAGTCCTCAGTTCAATCTCCGAACGACACACATGCAACAAACCGGGTTGCATATCAAAATAAACTGACCAGTGTGCGAGTTGGATGGACATGCCGCAGGATTGCGTTAAAAGCTATGTTTTGTAATTAGTGTTTCTGTTACTGCAGAATTAGTTTAGCTAGTCGAATAACATTACATGTTGATCGGATGAGGCAGGTAAAAATTTATATTGAATCTCAGTGAGGAAACTCAATGGAAAGAGACGACGTGGCAAACCGAGAATAAGATGAGGGAATGTGGGGTAGTTAAATAGACAAGATGATATTTATGAATCGTATATTTCGTGTACGTGGAATGGGAAAGCCTCGTTGCATACAACTTCTTGGAAGACTCAATTTCTGTGCTGGATTTTGAATTCTGTGTGCTACATGTGTGTGTGTGTGTGTGTGTGTGTGTGTGTGTTTGGTTTAGTAAAGCGTAACACGGGACATGCACATGGCAAGGGGAGACAAAGACACGAGCAGAATTCTTGGTTAGAGGGGGGGGGGGAGGGTGGACTTCGTAGGGTAACCTCACCTTGATGACAGAGAAGGAACAAGATGATAATATCGTGAAATGATCTTAGAATATTTCTGAGGAGGGAAGAGCATCAGGTATGCGCCCAGTGACCGACCTTCGCGTTAGCTGTGTTGATCCTTCGCTTCTCACTACCAGAGGGTCTGACACGACGAACGTGGATTGCAGTCGGACGAGGAATAGCTTCAGCGTAGTATCAATTTGCTTTACTTGACCGCGAGCCCCTTCCCCAATAAAAACTGTAGACAGGCAGCTCAGAAATGTCTGACGGGTCTTGTATATAAAAAACAGTAGCAGTAATCAAAGTCTTCAATTTTGTGTTACAACTAAGATTTCAATAACAGCGCACACGCAAATGTACTGAAATTCCAAGCAGCAAAATTCGTATTGAGAAGCACAAGCCATTCATTTCGTTGAGTAATTCCCCACTACTTGTGGAACAGGAAATTTCATTACTACATAAGCTAGAGTTATAACTGTGCATGAAATGGAGACATATGCGAGTTGTAAATAAAGCTCCAGTCATAATTAACCTAGGCATTAAGTGGAGATGAGTGGTTATCTTCATGCCCCGGCCGCTCTAACCAAGAGGAAGGAGCCCCAGAGACCGAAACGGCGTAGTCGGTATAGTGACTAAGCTATGGTCCGGATGGTCCGGGGTTACATTCCCAGTATGGTCAAGAATTATCTCTTATCCATCATGTCCAGACCAGCTGTGAGTTCCCACCAAACTCCTACTCTTTGTTCTACTCTCCAGCTAAAGCGATCGGAGCGTGTAGCTGCCCATTAATCTCCGCCTAGGTCGCAGGATAAGAATGTTTAGACCTATGCCTTCACTCCCACTTCTCTTCGTGTTGATGGACAACTAAATTTTTACCTCAGGCTGATATAATCCTTCGTGGTGTAGAGTTGCTTTGTCTTTTTCATCGTTGGAAAACAGCTTTTCATTGCAACGTAGAACATAATCCACTATCTAGATAAAAACGTAGACGAAATGTAAACGTTGGTCAGGATATTGCCATATAAATAATCAATAAACCTTTCTCATTAAGACTATTTCTTACTCTTTCTTACGAGAAATTAACAAAAGGTGGCGGAGTCCGCTTTCATACAACAACAAGCACCTGTATTCTATTGTTGCAACATTCAGTTATAGGGTCCTAAAAGAACCAAATAAATACCTAAGCGCAATTCCACAATATCAAAAATACGAAGCACAGAACAGTACTTAAATTAGACGAGTGACTTGAGTCGTCCTGAGCACCCTGTTTCAAAGAACAAAACCGTAAATGTGGAGACTCCCTTCTTCTTTCTGAGCAACTTAATTAGACAGATGTATAGCTGCAGAATGGCAGTGCGTCAGGCCGACATGAACGTGTTGATTTGTTCCTTGCATAGCTACCTGGCAGAGAGCAATGGGATAAAAGTAGGAAAGTGTGCTTCTTCTTTCCATCTAAACTTTTTTTGCTCACTTCATGAACCTTTTTTCTTTCTTTGTTTTTCTATGGTGTTACATCCCATCTTGAACCTAGGCCACCTCGTTTTTCGATATTACTAAATCACAATCTCACACACACACAAACACACCGTGAAACTCCTTTGAATGAGAGATCAGCTCGTCGCAGAGGCCACTAACTTTACAATACGCAACAAACAAAAGAGACGAAACATCCATGCGCTCCGCGATATTCGAACCCACAATCCTAGCAGTGAAGCAGTCGTCGACCTACGCCTTAGACTGCACGGCCACCGCGATCGGCCTGAGGCTTATTTATTGCGAAAAAAATTTTTTTTATCAAAATTAACCACTCTATAGATAAACCTGTCACTGCACGAATTAAAAAAAATTGCTTTATCTCCTTAAATATTCATCGCGCTGAAAAAAAACCTCAAATAGGAAGTTTGCTCTAGATCTTAATAAAGTTTATATTCTTTATTACAAAATTCCCACAAGATGGTCCGTTTTAAATATTTGTAACCTTATATTTGAATTTTGCGGGCAGTAAGGGTGAAAGAGTTCTTGTGTTCAGTTAAACACCACGTTGTGAAGACTGATGAACGATTACGCACTGCCAAAATTGGCACTAGATGAAACAGAGTGGTCAGCTTCATGCTCCTTACAGCTTTAACCCTAGAGAATGGGCCCTCACTAACAATCAGAATTAGAGTGGTTATGGCCCAGAGCCGATCTGGTCGTAGTGGCGAAGACAAAAATGTCTACCACTGCCAAGGACCGAACCCTTGTCATCCAGTTTGTAGACCAATAAATAGGCTTAATAGTCTCATAATGACTGAACAACTTAGCCTCCGTATTGGACACGAACGAAAGAAAAAGTAATACAATTTTCCTCACAACCAGTTTCCAAGTTTTCGCCATGGTTTAGTTGAGGTCTTCACTTTACTGGGATATTGGGTGGCGGAGAGTGGTGGTGGTGGTGGAGGGTTACCTTAAGTTTCGGGATAACATATTCGTCCCATCCAAGAAGAAATGAGTTCTTCCTGGACTGTATGTCCGTTTGAGTTTTTGGCGACATTCAATTGTCGATAAGCAACCAGCAAACTACGCTGCCTAACATCCCAGAAGGGACAAGATCTTATTTCAAGAAATTATAGTTTACGTGACTAAAGCTAAATTTCATTGAAATCCGGTAACAATCAAACGGAATGCTGGGTGGTCACCAGAGCTAATCTGTACATTTACGAGGAGCGAAATGAGAAATATTTCTGCCGGAACATAATGATATCTAAGATACGCAAAACCACGATTTGAAGGAAACTACTGTATACGTAACTGTAAATAACCGGAAACACCGGCTGTTTCAAGGTAATGTTCTGGAATTCGCTTGGTAAAGCGAGGAAAGTCGCGCAAAATACCAGGCACGAAAATGGGTTTAGACGTAATGGCCGACATTACTGCAGAGTTAGATCCTTGTTGCTCCGACCGGGTTGCGACTCGACCTACCGTTACAAAACTTCTCGGAGGCCGGCAGGACTGTGTTAAGCTTGTATCACAGAACCGCATGTACGCACGTGTGTATGAATGTGTGAGGTGACTTGTACGCATGTAGGCTACAGAAAGATGACGATGGGTGGGAACGCAAGATGAAAGAAAGAGGAGTGGCCGCCATGTGAGTGAATATCCACAAACACGCTGTATCTCGTGGAGATGTGACAACGTCACAGATATCACTGTTCGTTTCAACTTGCACATCATCTGTATATATTACTTCCCACTTCTCTCTATTCTCTCTCTGTTTCTTTCCTTGTTTCTTTATAACCTGTTCATTTCTTTTACTTCTTCTTACTTCTTGTCCCTCTGCCTTCACTGCCTCGTTTCTGTACTTATTTTTTCTTCCACGTTCTGTTTCTTTCTTCCTCTGCTTATCTTCTATATTCACATATTCCGTACATCTTTCCTAGTTTTCCCTATATTTTCTTACTTCCTTCAGTTCTTTATTCGTTCGTTTTCACATTTCCTTTCCTGTCTCTCACAACCAGACACAGACACTGTACCAATAACCTGATTGCTCCACTCATCGTCCCTTCACTCGCGGTACGCTGCACAAAGCAGCGGTTGAATTATCGTCATGTCGCCTCACAAATACACATAATGAACCTACCCAAGGACAGTCGTATCTGTGTAGCAATGACTTGTAACAGCAAAGTCTGTCACCTCCATGGACTCAATGCCTCCGGAGAAGCCGACGAACGCTCTGTTGCAGGTAATTCTTGCTTTTCGTGAAACCTGAGTAAGCACTGTCTTGCAGACAGAGTTATACCATTGGTCCCTTTCTTGAGTCACAACAATTCAGACCACACTTATGAGTTTTATATGCATTCTAATTCTTGGATCCACAAAGATTCCAAATTTTAGAAGAAAGAAGCAAATTGCATTAATTGGATCCAACATCGCTGTTATCTGGCGCTTTCTGCTCGGTGCATAGAAGCTGATTTTCTCTTTTTTAAGTGTAGGGGACAACCTGTAATAAATAAGCTGAAAATATTAGGCGCCACCGCAAGAAATTTAGTAGCCTGGGGATCAAGCACCTGGGACCTACGCACCCCTTCTCTAATATTATTCTTTCAGTTACATCTAGGTTTTTCTAATGATCTTAGTGAAGAAATTACATATGTGGACAGACAAAAGAATGGACAAGACTGCCCTATTATAGCCTCATTTGATTCATTACTAAGAACACATACACACGATTTTTTTTTGTGTGTGATGAGTGGGAAGGTGTCCGCAAACAGCCCGTCATTGAGGGCAGTCAGAATTCACGGCAACAAATCCAGCAAGAGGCAAACCTATCAGGTGAAAGCATGCAGTTGTTTACAAGACTCAGAAAGAAGACAATTGCTGAGACTTTTCAAATGAATGGAACTCATCTTTCCTTCACGGAATATCTCATACGCCATTAGGATACAAAGTCGAGGAAATGACATGCCTTAAACTCATCTCTCAGCGCTGTCCGTCATGAAGAATCCAAACAAGTTAGCTCTTTCGGAGTGATACTTGATAGCTTGCAGTTGTTTAGTGAGGGAGAGATCAGAATGCAGTATTCATACACTGGTACAAGTCTCAAACTTCACAATGTTGAAGTGAATCGAATTCGAATTCTTACGGCGCAATGCATTTCACAAAATACTGTGTCTGTACCATGTCATAGGGTCCATGTTATACCATGTGATATGCCCTAACCTCTATTAAAGGTCCTAAACTATAAGGGAGGGGGAATGATTTTCTAGGCACCTTAGTGTTTGTTGTATTATTACGGTGAATTTTTTACATATAATCACGAGCGTAGACGTCAGCGGACATAACAAGCACGTGTAAATGTTGTGCATAATTACAATCTCTCGGTCGCTGCGTTTGACTGGTGGTAGTAACGTCCCAAACATGACACAACTTGATCTATTTCCCGATTCACTAGAAAGTATCGAGCAGTACGTATCGAGTCGTGTTCTATAACCCTAAAAAATCTCAATTCATTCCACAAAAACTCTATACGCAACTACAACTATCTCTGTGAACATGATAAAATAAGGCAATGTACAAGAAAGGCTGTGAAAATTCATAAAATATTACACAGTGATAAATAATTAATAATTCAAAAGGGAAACACTGAAATGTTCTAAATCTGAATAATAATGTTTCGGCAATATAGCCCTACATTTAATGTCAGCAAGCTGTATGCTAGTCAATGGGACGTACCCACAGAAATTAGAATGTGGAAACAGAGAACCACCCAATTCCTTCCAGACAACACTAAAAAACTAATAAGCTCCATGCAGTTAGGTCATTTCCTCAAAATGGTACGAAGATTTTAGTAACAGCAGTAGGGAGAGAACTGCTTTCTCGGAACAATGTAATCTTGCTGCTGGAAGAACTTCTCATCCACCTTACACTGGGTTGCCCTTAAATAAATTCCCATCAATTAAAAAATGCACCCTAATTGTAGGTCGCCTCAATCCAATTTTGCGTAATCACTGTGTGGCTGTTCTTGCATGCGGAATTATTCTGACTTTGCTGTAAAATAAGGATCGCAAACCTCTTGTGGAATAGTAATGTGAATTTCCAGTAAAAATGTCATAACCCCTTTAGTAGCTTTAAAATGAAATTTACGGACAAGCTGATATTGTTATGACCTGCACCTTTTACGAAAGCATTTCTCCATAAGAAGTGTTCTGATTCAAACTCGCGTCCCGCAGCTCGCGTACCATTCATAATACAGCATTAAGACACAACCCGAACAGACGGACTTCCTGCTGTACACTTTCTTAACCTTGAAGTCCGAGTTTGTTCCACGAGCTGAAATCTTTCCGCTGCCTCAGATTTATATCATCTTATTTCTTTGACTTGAAGAATTATTTTTTTTAAGGACCAACCCTTCTATAGCATTTCACAGAAGCATGCATCCATGAAACCTCTGACACATATAAACATTTATAATAATGCAAAACCTAAGATACCGCCATAAAGTCTAGGCCTTTAGACTGTAAAGCCCACGTATTCCAGACTTTGACAGATCTGCTTCATGGCGGTGGATGGGTGAGACACACAGTCGTTGTGGACTCAGCTGAACGGCAAATCCCGGATTCTGCAGAGAACTGAACTTTGATTTTCGTCCTGTAGTCACCATTGGCTGAACTATCTAGGTGCAGAATTCGCAAAACCTTAATTTGAGAGTGACTTAATTTGGATTCCTGTTTCTCTCACGGAGCTCAATATTTTAACTGACGAGAGAAATCCTTGTACACTTGTATTTCGGCCCTTTGTCTTCAATAAATTATGGTTGTATTCTAAGTTGGCAGATATTTATGACCGGCAGCTTGAACGTGATACGGCTTCTGGATCAGGTCAATCAGATAAGTCGTCTCTCGTTACCAATTGAAAACACACACGTACGCAGGCACGCACGCAGTCTCAGAGCCTCTCTACCTGTTATGATAATGCGTCAGGTCTCAGACCAACTAACCCGAATTAAATGACCCGCGTTCAGAGAGCAGTTTTCAAACGAAGTACGAGTCAAACAAAGACACAGAGAAAGGTTATGTATAACGAATCCTAAACCAAGGAATCTTGGGGCCGCGCAAGGACCAGAATTTCTGGTGATAAAATCCTCTAATGGCAGGTATCTATCTCCTTCTCCACACCTCCTCTTCCTAGGCTTAACGTTTATTCGTGTTCTGTGTCTTCTTCATTCTACACTGTGCTTCCTATTTCTTCTTAAACTCCTCCTATTTGTATTCCTCTTCGTTCTTTATGTTCTTACAACTTTTCTATTCTTGTTACCCTCTTCTGTCACCATCAACATTATTATCCCCTTCCCTTCTAATTTGCCACGACTTTACTTTCAGACAACTGTAGTACATTACAGCCACATAAAACTGCACGATGCATAGTGCTTAACATTTCTTTTTCATACGAATAATTTGCCATTTTATATGTGTGTCCAGTTATGCTGACAAATTTTCGAAGGAGTTTAAGTTTTCTCAATCCGAATATCTAGATCATGGACAGGTCATTAAAATAATTCAAATTACTTATTTAAAACCATTATTCATAATTACGGCAGCATTCCACAGAAAAATTATTATACTTTAAAATTCATAGAGTAACTTTAAATAAAGAAGAAAAAAGTAAGCAGTATTATATTTTTTTACTACAGTTTCCAAGACGCTTTCACGCACGTAAATTATTTATCTTTTAAGAAATACATATTTTATAAGTCGGGAATTTGCGATGGCCTATGCAAATATTTAAAATGTCAGAAAATAAATGTATAAAGAATTTTGATTAAGAACCCCCTCTAAATTAGGCAGCTTAGAAGCCGAGAAGGAGAAGGTGAATGGATGGATTTGGGTCAGAACAGCACAGACAATGGAGTTAAACATTTGGGTTTTGCTGGCATTCAAATAGGCTATAATTTTGTGAACTGTTTTAATTTTACTCTACTTTTCGTTGTTTTTCTGTACCTAAAGACATTTTTCAGTTGTGTTGGTAATATGGAAGTGGTAATGGTGGATTTTTAGACAGTGTGGTACACCACCATTTTTTTTAAACCAAAAGAAACCACTTCATCTCGAAGTTCTATGAGAAGACACGTAACATAGAAAGTACTGCCACAGAATATGCAGCACACTGTCGCAATGAATAATTTCTATTTGGTTCTGACTACTATACGCAGAATATTACGTTTATTGGACCGTGCATCATTGTAATAGTTGAAGAATGAAAGACCAACTTGATGTCACTTGCTATTTTATTTCACTTCTTATGTACTCAACATGTTTCAGACATTAATATATCCATCATCAGGAGCTTGCGACTGTGCTGTTGAATTACTACATCGGTCGTTTTGTTCTCGGTTCGTTGTGTGGGAGATGATGGATATATTAATGTCCGAAACCTGTTGAGTACATAAGAAGTGAAATAAAATAGCAAGTGACTTCAAGTTGGTCTTTTATTCTTCAACTACTATATGCAGCTTTCGCCTGCTTCAGACAGAAAAGTCTCCCATTGAGGTCACGACTGCACTGAAAGTGTCATCTAAATAATCTGTCAATATTTTATCACCAAATTCAAAATAGTTATTTAATGTCCAGTAGTAGAAACCGTAAGTCATAAACCGCTTAAAGAAGCCACTTCCTAATGCACAGATAGGTACTTCTTCAGATCCACGAAATGAGTCAGTAAGTGTTTACTGCCCATATCACGGAGTACACACTTTTCCAACTGCATTATTTGAGGTTTGTCACATATTATTGGCATAGATTTTATAAAAAATGAGATGCAAATGAAGGATTGTTGTGTAATGTCCAAAACAGGCTTCAAAGACGGTACTATGATTTGGATTCTTTTCAGACACATATCCATTGTTCTAAATCCAGTCACACTTCAAATATTGCTCTGCGCAGAATAACATATTTTGTTTTATCGTAATATTCACCAGAGAACTTCAGTGTGAGAACTCCATATTAATGGTCTTGACCCTAAAGACGACAATTAACCCGAATGATATTTAAACACTCAACTCGTACCGCGCAATAAGCACACTCACTCGAGCTTTATACAGAGATAAAATGCCTATTTTTTTTCTGAGATCTATACAAAACACATAAATGCACCCTGTGGGCAGGACGCAGAATTTATGAATTTTAAATCTGGTGGTACGTAAAGTAACCACTGGGCTTTAGGTTAAATCCGTCGATAGCTTCGCATGTGTAACCCCCCCCCCCCCCCCCCAAAACACACCCACTCGAGCTTTATATAGAGATAAGATGCCTATTTTTTTTCTTACATCTCTACAAAACTCCTAAATGAACCGTGTGAGGAGGACGCTGTATTTATGAATTTTAAATCAGATGGAACGTAAAAT
>Ga0123352_10013266_pt1 | contig 13076 bp, 7 predicted proteins | sample TergutLab28metaG_FD_89700 | JGI IMG/M metagenome (GOLD analysis project Ga0123352, IMG submission 89700) | Labiotermes labralis P1 segment gut microbial communities from Petit-Saut dam, French Guiana - Lab288 P1 | ecosystem: Host-associated > Arthropoda: Insects > Digestive system > Gut ... | reverse complement strand
TCAATTGATTTTCAAACACTGTGATAGTTAGTCATAGTTCGAAAAAGATTTCCACATGTGGTGCCAAAAACTGACCAAAAGGACAAGCAGTGAATCATATGAACACTGGAACATGTAGTATTATCATGTAATGGAACATGTTGTAAATAAATATTTATTAAAAAAACACACACACCCACCCACCCACCCACGCACACCCACACCCACACACACACAAACACAAACACACACACACACGCATATATATATATGTTCTTCAAACGTCTCACCCATCACTGGCAATGACATCGCGCTTTTCAACTTCACACTTTTCAGATTGGTTAAGATGGCTCAAATTTAAGGAATAAAATCCCTTTCTGCAAATTCTTTGGTTTTTCCTAAAACACACAAAAATGTTTACTTCCTAATGGCTTTTCCACCATTGTTATTGGAATTTATCATGGTGACTTTGAAGGTTTTATGATTTTCGGTTTTATTAAATCGAAGAAGAAATAAGGCGATATAAACAGGGAAATACAATTTGTAGTGCTGTAATAAATAAGAAACTTTGGCAGTATGAATATCTTTATTGCCAGAGCTTTTCCACACACATATTTAATGCATTTTACACAAAAGTTTCCAATGACCTGTAACTAAAATAGCAGTCTTAAACATGGAAACGTAACATTATTTTAATAATACACATAAAATCTTACAATAATTTATATACATATACACACAAGTAACCCTTATTTTCCTCAACTATATTTTTGGATTTCAATACATACTAGGATTTTAATCAACTAACCCATAAATTGTGACACAAGACCAACATCTCGTTCACAATAAAGGGATGTTTGAGCTAATTTACTTTTTGAGCACTGTAGTCTGAAGTCACAGCAAGTGTGTGTTAAGCTTCACAAACAGAGAAACATTCTGAGCTGCTTGACTGACTTCTGTGTTACTTAAGACATTTTGCATTACTTGCTATGGCTTCTCATTTACTACACCCACAAAATCGTTTGATACAATATTTAGTGTGAGCCTACAAACGAAGGTTTCTAAAGGGCTACATCAGGCAGGATTACATCTATTAGTGTCACAGTGCTGCACCGCAAGTCCACTAAAACTATAACAATATAGAAGCATTTTTTATATTCTTTATTCAGTAAAAGCTATTTTAATATTACCTATTCCGGAGTGTGACGCCGTGCAGTTTGGTTGTAGGTAACTACTTTACAGAGGATCCAATCTACCAAAGTTACATGTCAAAAAGTCTGCAATTTTGTATTTATGGCGGCGGAAACAAAATATTTCAAATCCAATAACGTTTTACTTGCATTAATCTTTACAGCTTTATAAGGTTATGCGCTAACGAATATCTTAGCGCCTGACCAGGGTAGCCGGTAGATTCACCGTTCGATTAGGTGTCCAAAAAGTCTGTTCCTGCACGCGCACGCATCGCCATAAAGAAAGACAGAATACATCTTTATGTACTGAAAATCCTGCAATTGCACTTCTTCATGACATGATTTCCAGCAACTACTGTTTTCTATGTCTACTCACATAAGTGTAACAAGTAACATTTGCAGGCTACTGTTGGACAGTTTTAACATGAAAGTGAAACAGTGGCATTATATATGGTGCAACTACTGATGCATCATTATATCAGGAAGCATTACTTTGACACAACAGCTAGCTTCCCTGCATTGAGATCGGCCAGCATTAAAGTTTTAATTTAAACGTTTATGACTTGTATATGAAAAGAATTGTGACGGTATATACATTAATTGTGTAAATATTAAGTCCGCAATACTTCCTGAAAATTATTACTATTCAATAAACGTTCCTGTTTCCTGCAGTTCTACACTACCTGTGTAAATCTAACAGTAAATGTGAAGCAGCATATTTCCAAGCAGTGGCATGTAAATGATAAACTGACGTTATGAAATAAAAGTCAAAGGAATATGTACAAAGAATATTGCACCAATACTCAAAACAATAGAAATTGACTGCTATTTGGATTAACCAAACGGTAAGAGAGTGAAGAAAACGTTTGGAAGAGTTTTAATCTAATTACTATCTAGCAATTACTTTGGTGTGTAATAAAATAAAACAGTTCATAAGAAGTACAATCATCATTTAAGAATTCTTATAGTTTGTAAACATACGTTGCACGACAAAAGTATATCTGACTGTTATACTACTGTCACAAATAAGGATACTTAAGCTAATGTGATGGTTTTGTCACACGTGTTTTAATTATCTTTGAAATAATAAATATAAAGCAGCTGTTTAAGCATCAAGAAACAGATAAATATACAAAACGATTAGTCCATTTGCAAGTGATAAGTAAATAGTTTAATACTATTATCAGATGTCAATTCCATCGTGCCTTTAGCAGTTAAGCAACATGACAATACAGAGTTATATAGCAGATGGGACGAAAAGCACGCAAGAGTGCAGGGACCACGGGCTCCACATATTACACCTTTCAGCAGTAATGCGGGGCCAAAAACTGTGTATTTGTATACTCTAAACTGTGTGCCATTAAGTCTAAAATTAGACACTTTTTTGAGGCTTTCACAAGAGATGCAGTTCTTTGTCAGTTACTCAAATTTTCCTTCCTATATAACTAGTACACATTTAATACTAATGTCCTCTGATCATAACAGATTTCATGAGCCGGAATGATTGTTGATGCTTATTACTTTTCAAATTAAGTATATGCTACATTAAACACAGGAGGGTGGGTGCAATGTGGAATCCTGTTTCTTAAAATTTGCATAAATCATGTGCTTTTAAAATTTTTATCTCTTAATTGACGTAATACGTATCTTTCATACGTCAGCCATCATGCTAGTGTGGTAAATTATTACAAAATATAATTATTTTTGGAAACTAAGCTGAAGTTTGTCCAAGGACTAAAGGGTCCACTTGAACTGCACTGGTATGGTAAAGTGCACGCTGGGTGTACTTGGCTTTGCCTCATCATTGTTCCATTCGCTTATGTCTGGCATCCAAACTGGTATATTGCAGGTACGATTATGAAAAAGCAAAAAAAAAATGAGTTCAGTAGGAGAAATATTGAGCACATAAGTGCAGCGAACAAAGACCAATACTCAAAAACAACCGGAATCGGCGATTTTCAACAAACACAAAATAATACCGTCTTCTTTGCCACAGTTAAAAAAAGTCGCGATTAACAAGTGGAATGAAATACAAAGAATTCCAAAAAGTGGCTTATCATACATTGGAAATATTAACAGATTCCACATTAGCCACAGGGTTCACATCCACCGAACCTGTCTACTGGCAGACCTAACAATTACGCAATTTTGACGTACCTGCGAGTATAACAAAACCATCGTGAATTACATGTACAAATTAAAACTATCTGCTTCCCAAACGATAAATTTTTCGACATTTTTTATTCCAATATTGAATTCGGAACTTATTCTCTGACAAATAACCATTAAATTTGGGCAAGAATATTAATTTGGAAAAAATTACAATGTCTTTCTGTAAGTTTAACTCGGTTAAGTTGCTAATAAGCATGTCATGTGACACCAGGCCAGCGCTATTTTAGGTCCTTTTTGTGTAGAATACTGCTAAAGTGTTGAGTGTGGGAATCAGAAGGTTTTTAAAATAACTGCATTTATAACTAAAGATTCAAACTCACAGCTCTGCCGCTTTTAAATCGATCCCATAATTTATGACTTCAAATTTAGATTTTATGTGAGGCAAGTTCTGTGGTCCCTGAACAGAGATACGGCAGGGATAATCTTATTACATGCAGTGCATCTTCATGTACAAATTCATAGTTTAATACAGAACAGATGTGCAACACTACATCTGTGTTCATGAATTGTGTGTATTTTACACGTACAACACCGAACGTTCAGTACAAAGTCTTCAGTACAAGGCGGAGGAATGGATTGCAACATTAGTTGTTCTGCTACAATGCTCTTCAAATTTTCATGGCGCTCTTCTGGTTAGGAAACATCTCGCCCTTCCTTCCAACCTAAGTTTTGTTGCCGTGTGTACAAAAGTACGTAATGATCAATGTCTGAGCCGTATGAATGCCATCCACACTCTTCCATTCTCGAAGATTCATTTCCATAATAGAATCATTTTTCCCATTCACACCTAGTTCATTTACAACGGACGGTTCTTTAAGTGTGGTTGGATAAACCGCAGATTTTGTTGTTACACTTCCTAAAGCTATCGGACATCCGATTCTTCCTTTATACTGTATCTTACACCAGCAGGCACTTTGGGAAAAAGACAGTCTTTGTAGCAACTTTGTAGCAACAGATGGAAATAGCACAAAAGTTGTTAGCTCCATTGCTTCTCTGGCACTCATCAATCAACAGTTCAACACGTTTCTGCATGGAGAAATCTCTCAGTCTTGTGGACTTAACAATGAAACAGACTGTTAATGGCTTAACCTGGTCACGTACATGTCGAATGCAGAAACTTCGAACTGCAAGACCAGAAATGGCGGAGAGTCTTACAGTTACTTGCTGATTTTATTGCCCAATTTAAAGAAATCAGCATAGAGCTTAGTGGGGTGGAATCACTGCGAAGAGCGAGCTAGGTATTTTAAATTCCTTGAATAAAACTTGAGATCTGAAATATATTCTGAATCCACCCACAGACATTTCCATTTAATGAAACAACACTTCCACTGTAACAAATTTGAAAAAAGATTTTGAATGAAATGTAGCGAAGTGACGGTTTTCAAAATAAGCGTTATTTCAAAAACAGAATTTCGTGACAATAAGTTTTGAAATCTAGATCAAACATTCATATTTATGACAAATATCGATAAAATTGAATACGAAGTATAGCAATGCCGATGGTTTCTTTGTAAAGGCTATATTCACTGAGCTCATAAAAAACCGGATATTTTGGAGCACATACCAAAATCAGAAACAATACAAATGCTGAAAATATTACCTTAAATGCGTGGAAGTCATTACTGAATTGTTATCAGACAATAAAAATTTGGTCTTAGCACTGTTGTCATTTCTTGTATCAGTGTTCATGTGACCAATTTATCTGAACAAAAAAGAATATTAAATTAGACCCCAAAACCGGCTTACACATGAAAAGAGAGCGGATGGAAGCATCACTATTGGCAGACACCAAGTAAAGTTTGGTAAAAATTTGGCACCAGGTAGAAAAATTGTTCGCCACTCCTAGTTTAGAGGTTATGTTGATTTGGAAACTGATGTTAGAGAAATACAGTACAGAGCTGCGAATTGGATTTGACTGACTCATAAGATGGTGAGAGAATTTCCTTTTGTAAACATGGCAATGAACAGTCGAGTTCCTCAGATTTCTAAAAATACCTAGACTAGCTGAATATCTCTGCAGATTCTATACCTAAAGGAAAGAGACCTTAGTCTGTACTGAATATTTTACGAAAAGATAAATACCCTATCTAGTACAACGTAGAAAATCCAAACAATTTGCTCCAATCTTAATCGTAAAAGCTTCCTGATTAATGCCTATGGAAACGAAGATTCTCTGCGTTATGAAAATTGCTTTTCAATTCGAAACAGTTTAACGAACTTTGTCACTTTTAATGATCCCATTTCTTGGATTCATGCAAGTGCCTAATGCGATGTTAAATGAAGGAACATTTATGGAATGAAGCTTCTGTTTATCTGTCAATATTGAGGTCAACATGTTGATTAGCTACCACTGACCTGTTTCATATAAATTCTCTTATCTTTGCTGAAAAACGAAAGGACAGGAATTTGAATGTGTGTCTGTCAGATTCTCAAGGTCGCCGTATTTATAATAGAAGCACAACAATTTCTGCGTGCACAAGTAGTTTCAGTTGATTCCTCCGCCTTATTACATACAATATTATTACATATAAGAATATTATGACTTACAGACTAGGAAAAATACACTGTGGTTCACACATTATTCTTTCGTGTGGATGTAGCTCAAGGCATGTATTTATGTTTATAAAACTAAATTATTTTTATTACTTCGATACAGTCACCAAATTGTAACAGATTAGGCTTACGACGTATCTTAACTCCTAATACGATATGCTTTAATTTACACATAGCACTAACCAATAACAGGCGAACACTATGCAACACATGTTGCGAATTAGGCCTACATATGAGGTACAAAAACACACAATATGTTCTTATCTTGATTATAACACAACATAAATTTATGTTACAAGATTCATTAAGCACAGTTTCAAAATATGTTCTAATCTGAGACTGCCAAACATATGACGCTTTTTGGTCTCTGCAAATGCCTAATTTGTGTCTATGTGACGTTAAATTACGCTCTACAGGAACATCTAAAAGCCAATTAGTGTTACTCATTAAAGCTTCACATTACCTTATAGCATTAGTATTTGGTCAACAATTAATTTGGTAAAAGAATTTAAATCTACTTTTTGGAAAGAAATGTTTTATCACATTGTTTATGAGTGCAATTAATATATGTTTTTTGCTTATTTCCATCCTAATACAATGGAAGGAAAAAGTGTCTTGAGGCAACAAGTGACGGGTTTAAAGTATTTGTAATGTACTGGTTACAATTTGCGTTTAATTATTTTCAAGCTCAGGCTGAGGATTTATAAGCAAATGTCATATTGAGAATGATAGCGGGCAGAAATACAACGTAATAAGCTACGTTCCAGACGTCTTGTTGAAACAGCCACAAAGAAAAGTATTACGTTAGGGAGCTATTACTCACTCTGATAATATCGGGCGCACAAAGTTGTAGGATATATTTTCACACAAGATCCCACGTGTCAGAAATGTCATTCTTTCCTGCCGATGACCGTAACTGAATGTACCTGCGGTATATGCAGAAAACAGTGACAGCAAGTAAGCCATTTTTAACAAGTGCCGACTTATCGGTGTCAGTGAAATAACTGAAAAGTTTATTATTTCTCATGCCTTATTATAAGAATTACTGCCATCAAAGTGAAAAAGTGTACCTAATTTCAGGCTATGTTCATCACAGATGTGGAACTTGATCAGATGGCTTATGTTAGACTGTGAAATTGATTGAATGCTTCTCTACTCCAGACAATAGATCAACAAGATAGAGTTACAACAGGCAAAATTGAATTCAATTTATGGATTTCATGGTTCGTTAAAGATATTCACATATTTTCTACTAGCGGTGCAGAAAGAAACTGCTTCATTTTTGAATCAGTGTGCACTATGAGAATTTAAGGCTATTTGTCTGGCTCGAGAGTTAATATGTAAAGAAAAGTCAAAACAGCTCTCATATTTTAAGTTAAAGACGAATAATTAATTTTAACGAAAAATAACTTCGAAACTTTCTGCCCCATAAGGAACAAAATTTCGAATTCGCAGACTTTTGGAGTCTCAAACAAAGCAAACATATGTTTTTTACAAATCGTTGTACCATTCCAAAATAGCAAACATGTCAGCGTGAGGCAGATTCCTAAAATTTGCTGCAAGTGAAATGTAAACACAGAAACAGGCTCAATGTGGACATTAATTTTGTTACGAACTTATCGTAACGTTTGCAATGGAACAGAAACAGGATATCGCGCAAAATATTCATTACATGTGCCATTATAAGAACAAACAAATTAAGGGCGTATTCTTTCAGATTTTTGCACTACTACTATGACTTTTCAAAAATAAATATATTTGCGTGGAAGCAAAACAAGGGATATTTTCCAAAGAATGTTTTTTCATGAATGGACTTATATACAACATGTAATTTCTGTAACATGTCATTCTATTCGTAAATCTTAGAGAATGTACTTATTTTCTATAGCTGTGAATGAATACTATGAAACAGAATAATACACAGACCGCCATTTACGGCTCAAATCTTTATAGTTACTCGTCACATAGTACAACATGTTTCGACATTTATAAACACCATCAAGAGGCACTAAAATTTAAAACACTTTTAGGAAAAAATACTACTGTACAAACATCAGGTCGAAAATAACATGAGAACTCATTCTTGAAAATAAAGTTCAAATTAAAATGTGTATCTTACAAAATGATCAACACAAAACAGGCAAGAATAGTATAAAACTTTTGTCTAAAAATCTATTGCTAAAAGTATGGTCAGTACTCTTGCCTACAAGCTGCACAACTTAAAATATCGGAATGTGGTTAGTGAAAACACACCTTGTTATATTTACATTGTCCAAATACGCAACCGAAAACTTATAAAGAAGCCTTACTGAGGCTAATACACACAAAACCAAGACGTCCATAGCCAAATTTCAAGAGAAACACAGTTATCCGTACAAGGGAATCCCTTCGTAGAAAATACGTAAGAGTTCAATGTGAAAACTTGAGAATAAAATTTTTATAAAATTCAAAACTTTTCAAACTATGCAACTTACAGGCAGGATAACTGGCCGTTTTAAAGCAATGCACATTTAGTAATACGTTTTATACATTTTTTGGATACTTTACAAAGCGAATCTTTTTCGAATATCGTCATTTTAATTTGAATATTTTTGTAAAGAATTAAATATAATTTTTTTTCTCGAACTGATATTGTAAAGTAAATCTGATATTGTGAAGTCAATTTGAAGTGTAGAACTGATGGTGGCCGTTCCTAAGACAGGCACTAGACGACGATCAAGTATAAAAATTCGAATCGTCAACGACGGTCTGTGTATTATTGTGTATTTTCAATTTTGCTATTATGTAATAGTGAAGAAGACCACTTTCAAGAAATTGACACGTTTCACTGCAGTCAGGATTTCAGATGTTTTCTGACAGAACTTGTATATCCTACATTACACATGCTGTACAGATTTCTAATTCTACAGATAAGATATTGTATTCTTATTGTCATATTATTTTCTTTTCGTGAACAAATTATCAGTTCAATTAGCATTACATGTACTAGGTGTTAAATACGAGATAATTGAATCGTTGTAACATTTGTGATTGTTTACTCCTAAAACATATTTTGTATAACTGTAGGCACGCTTTCTTCTATTCCCGTACCAAACTACACATGTTTAGTCTTGTAAATAAAACCAACTTGGTGCACAATTTATTATTAGTATGTTTGTCAATTTCTACATATTTCGGACGACTATGGGCCCATCATCAGGAGAAACAACTGTGTTTTTGCGACACTTGGTACTTGTTATTCTGTGTGGATGACTGGTGTGCAGGAACATATGCTGCTGCACACCAGACAGTTATCCACACAGAATAACAAGTACAAAGTGTCGCAGAAACACAGTTGTTTCTCCTGATGATGGGCCCATAGTCACCCGAAACGTGCAGAGATTGATAAATATAATAAGAATAAATTGTGCACCAAGCTGGTTTTATTTACAAGATGCACGGTCAAAAAAACATAAAAAAATTAAAAGCGTCTAGCTCCAGTGATGTATTTTTATCACAAAGAACCGAAAGTTAAAGAAAAGTTCCGTACGAAAATCAACTTGTTATTTTACTCTAAAAAACATTAACACAACAAAATTTTAACTTTTACAGGGTATATTGAAGACTGATACCCCGGGCCCTGAAGTAAGTGACTCCAATACAGTTTCCGCGTGACAAATTTGCGCATTTTGCTTGCTGTTAGTGACTGAAGGAAACAGAAAGAAAGGATGGCCTCCAATTTCGTATCTTCCACACCACGTTTCATGAAAATTGGATTATTGGTTCACAAGGTTTAAGTTCTGAGTGACGTAAATAAATAGACAGCGCGGTTTTCTTATAATCCCGCTCCCTTTTACCGTCTACAAATGAAAGTAGGCTAAAAATGTGGACGCTTTTAGAAAATGAGGAGAAGCTCTGTATAATAAATTTCTTGAAACTGATGCGTTTTCTGATCCATCGCTGACAAATCCACTAAATGTACAGAACAGCCGCACCATTCCACACCCTTCCTGAAGGTTCCGTACCTACACGGACACCGGTAATGTCGAAGCGCGTGAAAGCGTCCATGCGCTCAATAGCTTGCCGAAACACGATGCCGATTCCCTACGGTAAATTTCTGAAGACACCATTCTGTATACATGTTTTAAATGTATTATCCCCATTGAAGTGAACAATGATAACTTAACTTCCTAAGGTTTATGAAGATTGTATATTGCACTTAGTACCGCTACATCGCTGACCGCGACAGAGTCTATAAAACTAGCAATCGCGAAGTTGTTACCGAAACCATTATTTAGATACACGATGTACAAAGAACAGTCACTGTGTTTATGTAACAGCCGTCTTCAGAACATGGGGAAAATTACATTGTTGTAGAAGTAAATATTGTAATGAACAAAAATTGCAAATTGTATTAGGATTTGTATATTGTTCAGAATTAACTTTTAAACTGCAATCAGTTTTAAACGTGATATAATGCAAGAAGGCTTCATTCCTGCCAATGTTTCACCAGTAAGATTAACACAATACTGCTAATAGATATGAATAAATCTGGCATGCAGTGAAAGACAAACTTATCTCAGACTCTTAAGTACCTTTATAATTTTCCGTCCGATATGACATTTTGCAGATAAACACTCAGTCTCTCCATAACTTCCAAAATTTTAAGTTAGAAATTACTTTATAAAAAGGAGGTGGGGGAGGGATTTGAGAGACGCCAAGTGCCACTAAAGCACGGACTTCTTAATTTCGAGAGATAGTTCTGTTTTAATTTATAATATTTAGGTGAACACACACAAACACACACACACACACACATACATACATGTGTGTGTTTGTGTGTGTTTGTGTATACGTAAAAACAAAAACTTAAATTCTTCCGTCACTAACGAGAAGACCGTAACAACTATCAGCTCATCGCAAGGACATATGTTTTGTCGAAATTCACTGATTTCAACATAAGAATCAAACTTTTGGGGTAAAGTGATCTTCACATTCGCTGGCGAACAGCAATACAAACGGTCATTCTTCCCCTCAGACACACAGCACATCCACTATTCAGTAAAGAATGATATGGCAGACATTTTCTGCCAAGGATGTACGTGCTGCCTACACAGAATGTGGTATCACAGAAAGTAAAAGAAATAATTGCAAAATTTCCAGCTATCTTTTTTTTATTCGGCCCATCACTTGTAACATCACTTGACAGACTCAGTGGCAACATTAAGTGGAATATGTTTTAGACACTTCGAGAATATTTCCAGACAGATTTTTCATGTTACAAATTGTGACTAAATAACTGCACCAAGGAAACTGAGATAGCATTTTTCGTAAGAAGTAAGAACCATTGTTAACTTGAGAGAATTTACAGGCCTTCAAATCCAAGAAGACCCACTGAAGAATGTGAAGCAGAAAGCTAAAGTATTTGCAGCATTTACTGCACAGCTTAAAAGAAAACCTGATCACCCAGTCATGCATTCCACTGGTGATGTGAAGGCGTGCTACTTCCGTATTACATAATAATGTTGGGTTAGTTCCTGCCTTCCACACTGCTAGAGACACATACCAAATGAACTAATCCAGTGCTTCACATCCAGGTTACCAACCCAACGGCAGATGCAAAAGCATTTAAGTCTTACAGGACATTTCAGCTTTCACTACGATGCAGTATCAGTGTGAACCCTGCTTTTGGATGATGGTACCTTCTATAGGCAGGCTTAATTGCCGACGTTTCGGAGACAATGTATTGCAGATGAAGTAAACAGTCAATGGATTTAATAATGTAGGGTAAAGTGATCCCATTACAGGTCCGTGTGCCCCAGAGGGTGGGTAGAGGTATAGCTCTACTCTTCCATGACCGCGGCACTAGAAGGGGGTGAATGGTTAGCAGCACGCTCCGGCCGCACTTAACTCCCGGGAAAGACACGGTACCCACTTTACAGGAGGGTGGGTGGGCCACAGGGCCAGTCTGCACGGGCGGAAAAACTCGTCCCCACCGGGATTCGATCCCAAACCGTCCAGCCCGTATCTCAGTCACTATACCGACTGAGCTACCCGGCCTAGGCTTTAATAATGTAGACAGCAGAAATCTAAAAAACGTGGGCATTTCAGCCTACCAACGCGCAGTGCCACATGCAATAATACGATTTAACGTGCATGTAAGGTACAATGAAGTGTCACTTGGCAAGTTTTAGCATGTTAATTCAGAACACAATTACATTAATCCCCCAGAATGAAGAAAGTGTTATACTTTTGTAAGCACAGATGGACGTTACATTAGCGCGAGACTGTCTGTTGCTGAAATTGACATAAATCACAAACATCTACTTGTTACATTTCCCCTAGAGTCCATATAATCACCTAAGCTAATGACCGTAAAAATAAACATAAAGTACGTAACAATTAACGAGAAACAAATTCATGATTTCATCTCCAGTGGTTCTTAGACTAAGCAGCTAGTCCCTGAAACGTGGATGTTAGGGACTTGAGACGCAGACTCCGATGTGCTTCAATAATTAATTGTGCGTTACGAGCCTGGCCGAATTAACTGGTGGAGCGTCGAACCTTTTCGGCCGGATCCACTCTCCAAAACTTCACTGTAAATAGGCTCATGTAATTTTTCTCAGTTCGCTTAATTAATTACAAAATTCCCTCACACAAAACACATTCTTTATGCAACCCAAGCCATTCTTAAGAACGGATAACTATACAATCAGCACATGTATTATCTCTGGGATGATAATCATGTGCTATAAGAAAAGAGAAGTTTGTGGAACTTGGACTGTAACAGGCAAGTCCATAAGTCGTAATTTCATAGGGCAAAATCCTGAAAATTAAATAATCGAGCTTCCTTATGTCACTGTGCTAAGTATAGATTAAATTCGAAACAAGTTTCTTCTATCAACTACAGAAAATGACAGTTTAGTAACACATAACAGAAGCTTTCACAACATAGTAATTCTGTCTCACATTTATCACATAAACAGCTTGTATGTTATTCGTGAGAAGCAAATCACTTTACATTTGATAACCGAAGAAAAAAAACCAAATAGATGCCACTTATTATTTTATTGTACTTCATGTAGGCTCAACATGTTTCGGGCACTACCACGCCCATCATCAAGAGCTCGCGACTATAATGTTGATTACCACATTGGCCGTTTCGTTCTTGGTTTGCTGTAGGTTGGAGGTTAGGTGCGGTTA
>Ga0123352_10013265_pt1 | contig 13076 bp, 8 predicted proteins | sample TergutLab28metaG_FD_89700 | JGI IMG/M metagenome (GOLD analysis project Ga0123352, IMG submission 89700) | Labiotermes labralis P1 segment gut microbial communities from Petit-Saut dam, French Guiana - Lab288 P1 | ecosystem: Host-associated > Arthropoda: Insects > Digestive system > Gut ... | reverse complement strand
GAGAGTATATACCATGTTTAAAATATTCGGTACATATATTTGTTGAATAAATATATAAAATGCAACTTTAGAGGTTAGCGGTGCGGTACGACCACTATAGTTGACATTAGGCGTCAAAAGGTTCATGTATTAACTGGGTCGAAGTTTCCAGACTTTTCAACCTGAGGACAGAAACAGGACCGGATTCCGAAGCCTCATTTTCCGTTCTAAAAACGTGAGATAATGGACCAAGTCCAGAAACCAAATAATAGTGTTTTTGTAAAACACTCACCAAGAACTCAGGGCTATAAAAAAAAAGAAAAAAAAAAGGAAGTATGGAAAATTAAACCAATACATTTCTGTAACCAAATTAATGAATAATAAGAAATTAATGTTTCATAAACAAAAAAATTTATTTCTTTCCGAAAATATTATGTATAAAAACTTCAATTTTACTTCATATAATTATAAAAACACAAAATAAAATAAGTGTAATGTAAGGTTATAAGATGAAGTTTCGTAAGAATAATAGAACTCTATTTTGAGAGAAACAAAAATTTAAAAATTCTTATCATCATGATCGTATTTATCTGTGTCATATATATATATATACATATATATATATATATATATATACACACACACATATATATATATATATGGCACTTCGACAATATGTCATGATCGTATTTATCTGTGTCACACACACATATATATATATATATATATATATATATATGGCACTTCGACAATATGATGGTTGAATACAAAACCTACATAAGTTTTGACACGTGTCATAGTTGGTGTTTACAGTAGAAATGGTAACAGATGAATACACGAATAGCGTTTACACCACTGGTCACCTATAACTAAGGTTAATACATATTGTACCATCACAAAACAAAATCTAGTAGTGATATTTTTAGAATCTTTCACTCAGAACACTAAATTAGTGTCACCTGCAGTATTACATCAGCAAATTAACTTGCACTTAACTTTACCTCGTGCATAAATAAAAAAAAAACAAACGTAACAGAGTCTACAGCGGTCAGTGAGAAACTAGCAACAAGATGTATTGTACCGTATTGTACCGGTAACATATACTAACGGTACTGTCATTGGGCTTATAAGATCCAATACATAATATTCAAATGCAATTTAATTTTTTTAAATTTATTTTCCAAAGACTCTAGTTAAGGATGCATGTACCTAGGTTGAATAGAATTATAGCCAGCGCTAATATATAAGATACATTTTCCATCTTGCCTTAGGTCAATCTATGTTTCTTCTATCAGTTGGAATGTTAGAACGAAATTATTTTATGTATTTCTGCGGGCATTTTGAACATCAAACAATATCGATAATTTAAATTTAAAAATGATATTTTCAGTCTGGAACTTCCATAACTCTCTCTGCTGTTAACTGTGCACTGATTTCACAAAGTAAAACCCCCCCCCCCCCCCAAGACTACATCACTCGAATCAGATAACAAAAGACTGCGTATCTCTATATACTGGCTTGGGTAAATACGGTGCTGATACATGATGAAGCAATGGTTTGGGTACTCAAAAGTGTTAAGTCCGATAACAAGGCACTACCGAGCGCTACTCACCGGCTGCAGCTGAGAACATTGCTGGGTGCAGGAACAGATTGCCAGCCTGAATGGCGCCGGGGAAGCCGGCGAGCCCCAGACCATACAGCTGATGCAAGAGTGCCATGTCGTCTGGGCCAGGAGTTGGCGACTTGGAACCACCGTGCTGATCCTTGGTGGAGCTGACAGCTGCTGCTGCCGCTGCTGCAGCGGCCATGGCTTGCGCTTGAGCTGACAGTGAGTTTGGGAGGGCCAGACCGGAAGCGGCAGCCATCTGTAGCATCTGCAGCTGGGCGAGTTGTTGTTGTTGGGCCGCTGCGGCTGCTACGCTGTTGTTAATGAACTGGGGAGATGGCTGTGTAGAGACCGATGTGCTGTCTGCCCCTCCGGTACCTGCAGACGAACCAGGTATCGGGGGCACGGTGAATTCCCCCGTCCCAGAGCCACTACCACCACCATCACTCGTGTTTCCAGAAGTATCTGCCTTCCCGCTCTCGATGTGGGCCTTGACATTGTCGATATGCTTCTTCGTGAAGATGTGATCTTGAATTGAGTACTTGTGCGAGTACCGGAACTGACACAGCTTACATTCCTCTGGTGGTCTAGATGATTCCGACGTCGTGACCACGGAGGGCGACGTTTCGGGACCACCCAATGCTTTCTGGAGCGCTATTTTATTTTTCTTCTCTTTGGCTCGTGCATTTTGAAACCATACTTGGACCACCCTCTTTGGTAACCCGATCTCACGGCCTAACATCTCACACTCTGCCATTGTAGGAGTCTTATAATCGTTGAACAAAGTTTTCATCGCCTTCACTTGCAGACTACTCATCTGTGTCCGGAACCTCTTACCGCCACCGGAGGGAACAATACGCTGATGGCTGCTTTGTGTGCTGGACGCCGGCGACGTCGGGTTACTTTCGTCGCCGTCCATATTTTCCGTCGTTTCTGACATGCTGTCGTCTTCGTAACATATGCTGCGCTCACTTAAGTCTGTGAGGGGCCCGGGTTCGGTCATCATGGTCCGCGAGTCGTGATCTAATGTGACTTTGACAGGGCGGCTTAAGTCCACAGGTTTACTGAGATCAAGCGGTCCGTCACCCACTCCACCGCCACCATTTCCACTTGCGTTACCACCCGCTTCGCTTCCGGGAGTTGAAGGTTCTTGTTTAATCTTCATGCTGAGATCTGTAGGTATATGAAAACCCTCCTTGTTGATACCGCCATTTTGTGCCACGTGATGGGCTTGTAGTTCGCTAAGGTAACGTTTCATAGATTCCTCATAATACTTCTTCAAGGAATTCTCCACGTCTGAATGAAAAGGTGGGAAAAGTGGAGGCATCATATTAGGCGTCTGAGTCGTGGAACCAAAGTTCGTGGTCACTTTGCCGCTGTCGCCCATATGAGAAGAAGGCGCCGACTCCATACTCAGTTCTTCGTCGGGCAAGCTGTCGATGTTGATCTCACCGCGAGTGCACTGATCGGCGTGCTTGGTTACCAGGTGTGACTCAAGAGCAGATTTGACCTTGAACAGCGCTGGGCAAAACGGACATCGCTTGTTAATTACTTGCGCATGTGCGCGAAATTGTCCCTTCCGCTCGCGGGCCCGCGTATTTTGAAACCAGACCTGTACGACCCGCTTCTTCAGTCCGACTTCTCGCGCTATATTCTCCAACATCTTGCGCGATGGGTTACTCTCCAATTGGTATTTCTGATATAAGTAGTCCAGTTGCTCGGGCAGAATTGTAGTCCTCAGTCTCTTATCTTTCGGTTGATCACAGTCCCTATCGATTGAGTCATCAAAATCGTCAAATTTCCGTCTATTAGAAAGAACAGCCACTAGAGGATGCGAATGAGGGGAAGCCGATGTGGAGACAGACAAATCCGTTACACCCATTCCACTCAGTTGTTGCTGTTGTTGTTGTTGCTGTTGTTGTGGCTGCTGTTGTTGCTGCTGTTGTTGTATCTGAGCGTGTTGTTGAAGAATTCCGAAAGGGCTATCCGGCGGGTAAGTTGGAAACAAATTTGGGTTCATAATGTGCACAAGTTGATGCTCTCTCCAAAGGTCGAATCTCGGGAAAACTAAATTGCATTTATCACACTGGAAAGTCCCTTCTTTGACGGCATTGTCACTGTTACATTGTGTTCCGGAGACTGGCGACGGTGGAAATAAGGATGATGGCGGAGTCGGTGTTACAGCTGCAGCAGGAGTGGCGGGGTTGCTGGACGTTGATGACGTCACTGATACCATAGACGGTTGTTGCTGATGACAGTGTTGTTGTTGCTGTTGTTGAGGTTGGGGCGGTTGCTGTTGTTGTTGTTGCTGACTAGGTTCTGCTATAGTACTGGAGTTTGAATCCTCAGAGGACAGTACAGCTGCTATTTGTGCTGCTGCGGCCTGGGCCTGCGCAGATCTCTTAGCGTCTTCCTCTTTGAAGCAGTGAGTCTTCTGATGCCTTATAAGTTCGTAGTAGCGTTGGAACACAAGCAGGCATTTCTTACATTGATAGTTCAAGCCAGGTGTTCTTTGAAACCTATTCGCGCCACCTTCCTCCACGCCAGGAGGTGCTTCAACTGGTGGCTGGTTCTCATACACTTTACGCGCCTTCTGGCGCGCGTTTTGAAACCAAACAACTATGACCCGCGGACTCAAACTTAAGAGCTTTGATAAATATTCCAAATCGTCATCCTTTGGGTACGCATTATTTTCAAAAAATTCCTGCAAAACTTTGATCTGATAATCAGTAAATCGCGTGCGATTGGCTCTTTTACCAGAAGAACCTCCCGAAGAATTACTTCCGTTACTATTACCGCTACCACCGCCACATCCTCCCGAAGACAGAGACGTGTGTCCAAAGCCGTCAGATGAATTGTTGCTGTAAGACCGACCGGGACTGACACTTCTTGAAACAGCAGCGGCAGATTGTGCGAGGGGCGGTAATATCCCGGGCGACGTAGGAACTTGATTTGGCGGTGGAAAGTTTGGGGGTGTCAACTTCGGGGGTAACATGTTGCTAGTACTGCCGTTATTGGAATGTGAAGATGACGTCACTGATACGTTGGTCGCGTTCATTGTTGGATGAGTCGTTGTGATAGCGTCTGAGCCTAACTGTGACGCTATAATTGAAGTCAAAGTAAGGTTACTCGGAGACGAACTGCGTACAACGCTTGGTAGATGAACAGAACTCGCATTGTCGTTGGTGTTGTTGAGGTTGTTCTTACTGTTGTTACCGGCCATCGTTGTCACAGGGCTCGGGGGTGGGTAAAGGCCGTGAGGAGGCTTCTCGTCTGCGAGATCTAATAACCTTTCACCGTCACCTTCTTTCCTGTTGTTACCGTGATCAGTTTCCATGAATAGATTGTTGAATTTGTGATCCTGATTGTCTAGGTGATGGAGTGAGATATCTCGAGGTTCAGATTTGATCATTTCTGCGTGCTGTGAAAAAGCCTGTGGGGGCGGAAATGGCTGAGGCTGCGACTGTTTTCTCTTGTTTGAGGATGAGGCCGTTGTTACCGAAGGTGGTCTCGTGGGTGCTGATTCTTTGTGCGGGGTCTGATGATCTTCGTTCCCGCTGCCGCCGGCACTAAGTGGCAAAACTTTGGCCTCTCCCGTCTTTTCGTATTCTTCTATATTTAGAGTCGTTGACGGGGGGTTGTTGAAGTTGTAAGGCGAATCTTTGTTCCGTTGTCGCTCCTTGAATAAAGTGTTCCTAAACCAGTGTTTTATGACCTTGGGTGGTAATCCGCTCTGACTGGCCATTTCATGAATTTGGTCTTCCGAAGGGGAATTATTTATGTCGAAGTGAGCGCGCAGAATTTTCAGTTGATCGTCTGTAATCCTTGTCCTTGCTCTCTTCTGCTGAGCGGCCGTCACCTTAAAAAAGAAAACCCAAAAAAAATTTTAATATCTGTTATTTACAGCAAAAGTATAATTAAGTCTTGCCGCAAGCAAATACCAATTAATACTTAAGGCGACTTAATACTTAGTACTTAAGAAGCGATAATGTTGGTGCTGAAATACGACAAAATGCCCCCCCCCCCGGCCCCACCTGCTTTGCTTGGCAATATCAGCTCTGCCACAACATCACAAGACTCTGCTTTGTCTTGAACACAGAACAATAACTGTATTGCAATGTCCACACGACTCCCCATGCATGTGAACACACAAACCCAGTGCAAGGTACGAAACACAACATACAGATAATTATAATTACAAACTAACGTTTCATATACTGCGTAAGACGAAACTGAATTCTCGGTAAGGACACGGAATGGGTGGCTAAACCTGGTTCGACACCAGAAAGGGAACAACACAATAAAAACCGTACAGGTGGTTGTGATGGTGGTGGTGGTGGTGATGTGGTTGTAGTGATGTGATGTTGTTGGTGGTGGTGGTGGTGTGGTGATTGTGGTTGTAGTGATGTGATGTTGTTGGTGGTGGTGGTGGTGGTGGTGATGTGGTTGTTGTTGTGGAGATGCGGTTGTACTAATGTGGTGGTGGTGAGGTAGTTGTAGTGATGTGGTGTTGGTGGTGGTGGTAATGTAGTTGTAGTGATGTGGTTGTTGTGATTTGGTTGTACTGATGTGGTGGTGGTGATGTAGTTGTACTGATGTGGTGTTGGTGGTGGTGGTAATGTAGTTGTAGTGATGTGGTTGTGGTGATTTGGTTGTACTGATGTGGTGGTGGTGATGTAGTTGTACTGATGTGGTGTTGGTGGTGGTGGTAATGTAGTTGTAGTGATGTGGTTGTTGTGATTTGGTTGTACTGATGTGGTGGTGGTGATGTAGTTGTACTGATGTGGTTACAGTGAAGTGATGTGGTGGTGGTGGTTGTAGTGATGTAGTAGTAGCGATGTGGTTATAGTGATGTGATGTGGTGGTGCTGGTGGTGATGTGGTGGTTGTAGTGATGTGGTGTTGGTGGTGGTGGTTGTACTGATGTGGTTTTGGTGGTGGTGGTGGTGATGTGGTGGTTGTAGTGATGTGGTGATGGTTGTGGTGATGTGGTTGTAGTATGTGATGTTGGTGGTGGTAGTGGTGATGTGGTGGTGGTGGTGGTTGTAGTGATGTGATGTTGGTGGTGGTGGTGGTGGTGATGTGGTGGTGTTGGTGGTGGTTGTGGTGATGTGGTTGTAGTGATGTGATGGTGGTAGTGGTGGTGGCGATGTGGTGGTTGTGGTGATGTGATGGTGGTGGTGGTAATGATGGTGGTGGTTGTGATGGTGATAGTGATGTGGTGAGCGAGATAGGACTGAACATGTACTTTTGCTCTCCATGTCAAGTACCCGATATTCTTGTCGGATTGTAAGGAAACTTGAATTGTGTCAACTGATTTCAGAAAATACTCAAATACCAATTTGAATAAAACCCGTCCGGTGGCAGCCGAGTGTTTTGCATGCGGACAAGCGGACGGACAGATATGACAAAGCTGATATTCGCTTTTTCGCAATTTCACGAAAAGCGCCTAAAGGAAAACAAATGAAAACGTGCGCATTCTACCACATCACGAAATGTTTACAAGGAGGCGCTGTTGTGTGTCTCCGAAATAAGGAAATGGTGGGAGATAACGAGATGTTTGAAGCATAAGGGCAGAAACGCAAAACCACGTAAGCAAATTACGATTCAATAAGAAGGAAACTGGGTATATTTGTGGTAAATAAAATTAAGTTAGCTTTTCATAAACTAGAAGGCACAGACTGGCTTATACATTGGAGGGATGAAGGAAAAACTCGGAATATGAAGAGATAATGTTACAAAGTCTTGGTGATCTCACTGTACAGGTTAATGTACAATCAGCAATGAAATTACTTGACCAGTTCAGTAATTATCAGCCTCAGAAGGATTTGTTGCAATCAGTCAGAATTTCTATTAGTTGCTGGACGTCGACAAAGTTAAATTAAGATAAAATCAAGACGTTTAAGCTTGCAACATATTCTAGGTTTTGGGGATATTACAACCCCAAAGAATATCGGAGATGATCTGCAGGGCTGATTCAGCACTAAATACTTTCACGAAGAGAGTGCTAATAAGGCCCAAATTTGAATATTGAATACATGCAGTTCTTGACAACTTGCAATCTTTTCCTGCGAACATTTCCTACCTCAAAAGAAACACACGATAATAAACTTTCTGTACATGAATAATAAGTCCAGGAGCATTACCGCATTAACAAATGCCCGCTACCTGTCCTTATCCTGAGCCAGCTCGATCCAGTCCATACACTCCACATCCCAATTCCTCAAGATCCACCTTAATATTATCCTCCCATCTAGGCCAGGTTCTCCCAAGTGGTCTCTTTTCCTTAGCTTTCCCCACCAAAACCCTTTATACGCCCCTACCCTCACCCAACGCGCTACATGCCCCGCCCATCTCATTCTTCTCGATTTTATCACTCGAACAAAATTGGAATAATAATAATAATAACAAAAGCAAGAACTTTTAAACTACAAATAAGACCACCGAGCCTAATCCTGTTGATTACTGCATCCCAGGATAGGTGAATATTTCCCAGACAAAGCTGAGAAGTGAGAAATACGATAATAATAATAATAATAATAATAAAAGAACTTTTAAACTACAAATAAGACCATCGAGCCTAATCCTGTTGATTACTACATCCCAGGATAGGTGAATATTTCCCAGCCGAAGCTGAGAATGAGAAATTCGATAATAATAATAATAATATGCAAATCAAAACAAAAATTGAAAATAAGTAAGCTATTGCCTTATTAAAAGACAATGAAGTAATAAATAAAGCAAGTAACTACCGCCTGTTGTTGCTGCTGAAGCAGGTGTTGCTGCTGCTTGGCGAGAATCGAACCCGCATCCATTCCCGCCGCTGCTGCTTGTGGAGAGAACATGGAATTCTGGGCCTGGGCTAGTCCCAGAGGGTCAAATGGCGGTGGTGGCATCATCATCGGCACGAGCGGAGGCTGCAGGTTCATAGCCGCCAGAGCGTTCATATTGAGCCCCAGTGGGAGGCCCATTCCAAGTCCGGCCATCCCCATCATCATCGGCGTCCCAAACTGCTGCAACTGTTGTTGAAGCTGTGATGCCGCCATGACGTTCAGCGCCGCTTGCATCTCGCTCATCTGTTGAGCCAAGGACATGGAAAGAGTCGAGTTTGCGGAGGAAGCACCACCTCCTGCACCGCCGATGTTACCCGTAGCTGCGGCCACTGCTGCTGCCATCGACGTCGACAGTGTTGCGGGGATGGAGTCTGTACTAGATGCCGGGGTTGATGATGCTGTTGGTGTGCTGGGTGCAGTGGTGGGCAATTCCGGAGGTGTACCTTGCATCGGGTGCTGTTGTTGAGCTAATTTGGCCTGAACAGCCTCTTTGCTATCGTCCAACTCTTTCTCAGGCGTCAGATCTACAGTAGAAGGTATGTTGGTTGATGTGCTTGTCGTGGATGTGGCCACAGAGTGTTGTCCGGCCGTTGTACTCACAACAGATGTCCCAGAGGGAGTCGTCGACGTCGACGTCGTCACAACACTCTTCTTCTCGTATTCCGATTTGAACTGCTGGGCGTATTTTTCGAGGAACTCGGGTGGAACTAAGTCCCTATGTACTTCTTCACAATGAGCTTTTAGAACCCACACACTTGAAAATTCTTTCCGACAATGCTGACATACTGACTTGGCTACTTCTGGCAGGTCCTGTTCGACGGACACCAGTGGCTCATCCTCCAATTTTATGACAATAGGTGGTGGTGGTTGTTGTTGTTGTTGCTGCTGTTCTTGCTCTTCTACCATTGGTGTTTGAGTACTTGCCACTGGTTGCATTGTCTCCTCGTCTTCTCTCTCCTTTCTTTGTCGTCGCTGATGGTTTTCGTTGAACTGCATCACTAGATCGAACCCAAAGCTCTCCAGTAGATGTTTGTACACTTGTGAAGATTTCTTTCCTGGCATTGACAGCCTCATGAATGGCTCATCTTGTTGCGGGGTAGTTGGGAGTGGTGGTGGAGTTTTGGTTACGCTAGGTTGTGGGGACGTACGAGATGCCTGCGACGACACAGTGGAACTTTGCGGTGGAACAGGAAGAGGAGGAAACAAGGTCATTGGACTACCAAAAAGACAATAAAGTTGCTGATGTGTTGTCAGCTGCTCCTGACTCACAAACAACGCGCTACACCTCTGACACGTAAGCATGCCATGCTGTTGCTGAGGTGACGATGGCGTTTGAGTGTGGTGATGGTGATGATTCGACACAGAACTACTTGTACTTGTAGCGTTACTCGATAAACTATTAGGAACTGATGACATGATTGGGTTGGTTGATGTTACTGGCGAAGCAGTTCCAGCGGCAGCGGTGGATTGAGGAACTATGTTACTGCCCGTGACGGGAGAAGAACCCTGGGCAAGAGACGGCACTTGCGAGGTGACGCCGCTGCTGCTAGTACTGCTACTGCCTCCCGATGACGGCGACGTCAGCGAAGACGTAGATATCTGCTGCTGGTGTTTGGGCGAGGTACCGAGTATATCTTGCAGCATCTTCTTGTGTTGGTCCTGCGCTTTCTGAGGCTCCGGTTGCTCGATCAGGGGTTTGCTCAAATCAATCTGACCCGTTATAGCAAGGTCCTGTAATTTGGAGGCCCGTGTCTGATGGAGCACCGATCTCATGTGAATGTCCAACGTAGATCCTTGACTGTAAGCTACCTTGCAAATATTACATTTGTATGGCTTCTTGTCGTCGTCGTCACAGACTGAAGTCGATTTTGCGGTTGGTGGAGGTGTCACCCCCAGGCTGGCTGCCAGTGCAGCTGCTGCTGTAGCGACAGCATGCGGAGACACTGAAGACACACCATTGTTGTTGTTGTTATTATTATTGTTATTATTATTATTGAGCTGCTGCTGCTGTTGTTCCTGCATAGCACGCTTTAACTTATGCAAATGACTGACGGAGTTATAGTGCACCAAGAGGATGTTCTTTTGCGTGAATGATTCCTTACATACGTCGCATTTGTAAGGTCTGTTCGGATCCAAGTATTTCTCCATAGGGTAACTCAGTTTCTCGCCCTTGCGATGAAGTAAAGTTTTATTGTGACTCGTCAGATAGCTCTGTCGCGTAAAAGCCACTTTGCAGCGGTGACACTTGTACTTACGGTTTGGGTCGTTGTAGCTATCTTCAGCTATCGCTTGACTGTTCAGGTAATCCTCTAGGAACTGTTGTTCTTTGTAAACCACTGAGTCATCACTGTTTTCTCCGTCACCGATGTTGCTGCTCATTCCGTCATCTTGACTGTGACTCAGGTCCTTACTAGGGCTTTCGTCCACATCCATAAGTTCATCTGATTCCAACTTCATGCTCTCTTTCTTTAGTAATTCGTTCGTTGAAGGGTCCAATACTTGACCACTGAGACCAGCTAGAAGAAGAGGATTACTCATCAAACTCTGTTTATATGCGGCTAATTCGTCCTCGGACAGTTCTAGGTGTGATGTTTCCACATGCTTGTGAAGTGCAAGGACTGACCGAAAACTTCGACCACAAAGTATGCATTTGGTGGCGTCGCGTATCAGATGATACTGTGAATGAAGCTGTAACTTCTCCATTGTCTTAAACGCAAGGCTGCACTGGTTACATCTGTATTTATAAACATGTTTCTCTGAAACAGCCATCGTCTGCTGATGTCCGGTGGTCCCTGGCCCTCCACTTCCACGAGTGTGGATTTCGCGGAAATGCATCTGGAGGCTATGTGCCGTAGGAAAATATTGGTTACATCCCTTTTTCCAACATAAATAACCCGGCCCATTTGGAGTCTGTTTTATTTCCAAATGCCCAGTCTCGTTCTGATGTACGCACAGTTCGTCAATGTTCCTACAACTCCTGAAACATGTCTGGCATCTAAATTCATCCACGTCCAACTGATCGTCTGGCGACGGAGATAATAAATCTGGACGCAGTGCCTCATCCCGCTCATCATTGGAATTGACATCTGAATGGTTATGTTTCCCACTCAAGTCAAGATCCTTGCCACCGGATGACGATCCTGCCGAACTAGTGGCGGAGGAAGGACTGATCATTTGATTATGGTGTGAGTTTGGGCCAGGAGGCGTTTGCTGTTGTGCAAGATGCTGTTGGTGATGGGACTGTGGTGTTGAAGGCGTGGATCTGCTTACGGCGTTCAACCAATGGGACTGATCGACAAGCAGTAGTAACCGTTGTAGACCTTCCGAGTTGACGCTGTGGATCTGCATAACGTGACGCTCCAACTGAGATCGGTCCCTGAAGCCATCCTGACACAGCGGACACAGGAATTCGCGTGCTGGAGAGGATGAGGGCGGTGAAGGCTCGGATTGAGAGTGCTGGGCGAGAACATGAGCCTGAATACGCATCTCCGAGCTGTTGGTGTAGTTGCAATAGGGGCACATGTGTTGCTGAGGAACTGGGTCGTGGTGATGTTCAGGCTCATCCGATTCCTGTTGATGTTCGACAGGAAACTTCATCCCAATGTCCTTAATCGTTTCACTCTTTCCACTGTCCATCAATTCTCTGTTATGTTGATGTTGTTGCGTCTCTTTCCGATCTGAAAGGTATCAATAAACCCGGATTAAAATCGTAAACACTCTAAAGTATGACATTAGCGATTTTATTGAGAACAACAATTAAAATTTAAACATATTTTACTTTAATAAAGGCCTTTAGGGAAACAAAAGAAATACAAATATTTGGGGCAAATGTATAATATTAAAAAGATATGCCTTCCGTTATAAGCCCTTCGCCCTATCGCAAATGGTTCCTGAGTGGTTTAAAATATAGGTAACACATGCAGAAGGGGACAGGCGTACTGGGGTGCTGATAAGTCCTTAGCCCGACCAGGAAGGAAACATGCTAATGTTTCTGTCAGAATGGAGTAAATTACCTTCGGCGCCTTGCCTTGCAGGGGGGTGGGGGGGAACTTGATGACAGCTCGCGTCTCGATCTTGTTGAAATCGCGCGCGTCCCAGACATGCTTCCGAGATTGTTTCCTTCCCGGTTGGGCTAAGGACTTATCAGCACCCCCATTAATTCTGAATGCACCGCTAAGCTCATCTTCATTTGTCGTCATAATAAGAACTTTATCTTGTCACAACTAATTATGGAGATCGTCATTATGCAAATATGCCCAGGGTCTGCGTACTCACACCCTCTGACATGCCCAGAAATGTCATAGGCTTCCCTTCAATAATAAACGAAGAAGCTACTGATGTAACAACATGAAGGACGAACGTTTTTGTGTTTGGAAGCGCGATTTTCGTCAATAGACAGCTTATGTATACAAAATATATGTTGAAGATTCACAGCCTTTTCAACGTGCAACTTTCATTACGACAAACACATACACAAACACACATATACCGCCACAGCTCCAAAAACCTTTTATTTTGAGGAACAATGCTATACTTAAATTTTGAACATTTTTTAAAAATTCCCCCCCCCCAAAAAAAAAAAAAATCCTTTTAAAACCCCTTTTTTTCAGGCCTTTAAATCTTTTTAAACTTTTTTTTAATTCCATTTACAAAAAAACT
>Ga0123352_10013264_pt1 | contig 13077 bp, 7 predicted proteins | sample TergutLab28metaG_FD_89700 | JGI IMG/M metagenome (GOLD analysis project Ga0123352, IMG submission 89700) | Labiotermes labralis P1 segment gut microbial communities from Petit-Saut dam, French Guiana - Lab288 P1 | ecosystem: Host-associated > Arthropoda: Insects > Digestive system > Gut ... | reverse complement strand
CTCTTCAATGTGGATTTAAAGTATTTGTGATCATTAGTCAAGGCTTTTATATATTGGGGCAGGTGGTTAAAAACTTTTATACCTGATACATAAGCTCCTTTGTTGAATTTTGATAGGTTAGATGTTGGTCGTTGGAAATTATTGTTATTCCTAGTTTTATATTTGTGAATTTCATTATTTGTATCAAATAGTTGTTTATTATTAATTGTGTATAGAACTAGTGAATATATGTACTGAGAATATAATGTCATTATTTCCATACTCTTGAAAGCTTCCCTGCAAGAATCACTAGGTCTAGTGTTAGTTATAATTCTGTATTAAGTACATTTGTTGGTTGATATATTGATGTGTGTTAACTATCCTTAATAGGAATATCACATGAGACAAATTTCCCACATACCCTACTACGTATGTTAACTTTTAATACTCTTGGACATATCGGTTTTTACAGATATTTATGAGTATATCAGTGGTTTTTCTCCAGTTATCCTTATTGCATTCCATGAGGCATTTTGACCATGTTCTTGTGATCTACACTGTTAGCAAGACACGTAATTTCATGCATTAACTGGAAATTATTATTGTATTTTATGTCATCTTGTTAAATCTGAAGTGACAAAGGCACAGATTATGTGTCTGTATTGCACATACAATACATGTGTGTGTGTGTATGTGTGTATCTGAAGACTTGAAGTTTAGGATGACTGACCAGCAGGTTTCAATTTATGAAAAATGCTCCACCATTATTGTGCCATGTTTATATAAGCGTGGATTTCAGTTTTGAATATTTAATTTTATCATTTACTTAACACAGTTTCCTGCACAGAAAGTCTCTTTTGTGTCTCTGTAGCCAATGCTGATATGCTGTTAACAAGACAGCTGGGTCCATTCTGTCTTTATGACTATTCTCCGTTACTATCCTGGAGGTGCAGAAGTATAGGCATGCTGTCATTACCACTTTTCATACTGAAGATTTCACAGAAAATTATCATGAAATTACACTTTTCAGATATTATTTACGATATGAATCCAGAATAAACTTTAGTTTATAAAAGGCCTTCCTTGTATCCCATAATGGTTACTCAGCTCTTGTTGAAATTTTTTTATAGGAAATGTCCACAAAATGTTATTGAGCATTTCCTCTTTTCAACCAGATTTAATAGTAATAACACCAAGTTTGATTAATTTATAAATGGGGTATATTCCATGTACCCCATAAACCACTGTACAGATTGCTGGCAAATTCTGTGTGGAAGACTTGCATGAAAAGTTGTCAAGCACCAATTTTAAGTCACACTGTTTCATAACAAAGCTTAGTTGATTTATGGCCATACATGGACTTCCTCATACATCCCATAGCACTTCCACCTGTTGAAAGTGAATATTGCAAATATTAATTAAAGCTTGTCAGGTAATTGTGATTTTTAGCCATAAACATCTCATAATGAAGTCTTCTGTACTTAAGGCCATGAATGGATAAAAAGGCTGCAGAAACGTTTAATGAACTAAAAAGAACACCAGAGGTCATTTTTTGAATTTCATTATAGTGTACACACTTTCCACTTTTGTGATCCCTCTAAACTCCAGTGGTTTCTATATGTACAATGTTGAAGGTTAAAAAATTATGCATTCTGCCCACACAGTGCTATTATGTGTATTTTATGTATCTCAGAACAAATAGCGAGTATTTCCATATGGAGCATTTAGTGGCTGGTTTTTCATGACTGAAATGCAGTGTGTATGCTGCATGTTGCATATTGACCCTATAAATTCAACTTAGGTTCATCTTGGTCTTTAAAAGGTTAATTAAACATGGTCACCTCATGGAATGACTTCTTTTTGGATTCATATCCAGACACTAGCCAGCTTTGATTCCGTGGTGTTTTACAAACTATTTTGTCTTGCTGTTTCGTTGTAAGTTGACAACACTTACTAAGGTCTTGCCAACTGCAAGGTGTATGTGAAAGTTAAAAATATACAGAAACACCATGCATGGTATATGGCACTGCAGCTTGTTTCTTCTTGCATGTACAGAGTTCCACATCAACCCCCACGCCGAGCAGTGTCGCTAGCAACGCAATGCTGTGGGAAAGTTGGGGTCAGCACCACTCGTTTTCAGCAACATCATTAGTGTCTTCACACTCCCAGCATCAGTCACAGTCCTCACAGCAGCTTAGCAAGCAGAACTCCCTTGAGCTTGATGAGAGTGTTGGGATTGCTTTGTCTGAACAGAGTAGTCCTGTGGGTTCACAGCAACGGCACCAGCCACAGCACCAGTCACAGCTTTCACAACAACTCAGCAAACATAGCTCATTTGAGCTGGACGAAAGTCTTGGGATCCTCACACCTGACCAGATGACAGAATTCACTGTGTGTGCAGAGAGAACTGCTATGGGGCGAACCCCATCATTTGACGATATGGGTGTCTTTCTTCTGGGGGATTTGAAAAGTGATAATGTGGAGGATTTTCTGCCCGATCGCTTGCCTTCAGAATCTGATGGACCTTCCTCATCAAATTATCCATCATCAGAATTTCCTCAGTTGCCTGATGATGCTCTGGACACTATCTTCCAGGCAACGGAGAAAATGGCCAGTGCCGAGCACTTTGTCATATCCCAAGTGAAAAATGTGTCAGTGCAAGAACTGGAATTACTAAACAGTGATCTCATAAATCAGCAAGAAATTACACCAAAGACAGTGTTTTGTGTGTCAGATGACCTGAGTGATAACATGTGTCCAGTGGTATCCAAGTCCAGTGATGGAGACTTCAGGGCTGGGCAGGATATCTCTGACCGCACCCTATCACCAGAGGACCTCCCAATGGATGCGTCATTCCAGGAAGTGATGGGAGAAAGTCTACAGAAAGTGGAAATAACATTGGAGAGTCACCATGGCACAGCAGGACCATCAGGTTTGTACTACATTTCTTTGTATGCACAATCATTGATGCAATTTTTCAGGGTTTTTTGTATGTAAAAATAATTTTTAGGCCCACCATGACTGTTGAGAGCATATGAAAGAATAATATATTAATGCACAAGAACAGAGTTGACTAGTTCGTATAGATGCTAATAACTAGTTTAGCCCAGTGCAGACTACACCAAATTGACCTTTTAGTAGTGTATATCAAAACAGGCATTTTATTACACAGGCCTTTTGTGTTTGGATTGGAAGTTGCTACCAATTCATCTCATACATCTTTTACCTGCCTGTATTGGCTTATTGTCCACATGTGTTTGAAACAATTAATATTTCGGACACATACCTTTTATAACATAAAGAAATCAATGAAATCTAACAGCTTCTGTTAAAATGTGGTACTTGTGCATTTCTAAGCTACGTAGGACTTACAAAGTGTACCAGCCTACTCAGTTATTCATAATAACTGTGTAAGGGAAAGCATTTGGTCAGTGAATAATCCATTATGATAATTTACTGAAGCACAGTTCTTCAGCTTATTGCTTTAGATTGTCCAGTAATGAAATATGATCCACAACACAGTGAAATATGAATACTGACATGGATTATTTCCTGATGGCTTGTTACATGCTGTTTAAATTATATTCTGTGTCACAACATGTGTAGTCATGTAGGAAGGTATGAAACCTTCGGAGAAACATGTCTTAATCTTTAGCTTAGAAGGTGAAAATAAAGGTGGTTTGTTTCTTGCGTAATTTGTTTCCACTTAACAGACTGCATGCTGTTGTAACCCAGATGGATTAATAAGAATGAAGTAGTTGGTCCCAAGATTTTGATTGGAGTCCTTCTATAGAAATTTAACAGGTTAAATAACTACCAATTTTACCTTGCTATAATCCTACCACATTCAAAGTACAGTCTATTTTAAATATGTATTCTACACAGAAGGGATGTCCTTTCAACTTGCAGTTAAAAAATTGCATGTACCATTTCTTATGGAGCAATATGCATGTGAGTTAGCAATACTAGTGCTGCTAATTATGATAAAGGTTTTATTACATTGAAAATAGCATCTAACACTATAGAACACTGAATTTATATTGAGCTACAAGCTGAGGTATGGTATTAAATGACAGATGTTCATGGTTACAACTGCTAACATTCATATTACTGCCAGTTATATAATTTCACTGAATATCACTGGTGGACTAGCGGCATAATTTCCGATTTGTTTGTTAGGAGCAACATCTACTGGGCCATCTTCACGGTCTTCGGCTGCTCCTCTTGCCCCAAGCAGCTTTGTAACCAGTGTCACCAGCATCACGAGCTTAGACAATGGATACCAGGGCGATGGAGAATGGAGTCGTCCAGGAAGCAGGGGGGCAGACCACTCTCCCACAAATCACAGAGTTGTTAAGTTGAAGACACCTGTAGCTGACTCTATGACTGACTCTGACTTCTTCACAGAGAGTGATGCAGATACACATGATGATTTGGGTGCGGGATCAGGTCGTGGGGACCGCAGAGCACAAGTCATTGATGGCACTTTGTATGGCACAAATCTGCATGCTGGTGGGACAGTGTTTCTAGGTAAGCCTAAGTCAGTGAACCTCAATGAGCACTGTAGTAGGGCCAGTGGCACTATAGCACTCTTCTTCAGACCCACCTACGTGACTTCATAACAAATATGATGAAAATTCCTGCAGTCTTCTGTGCACATTATTTCTTTAAAACACTATACTGACTATAATGACCACCTGATTTGAAATTAAAAAACCCATAAATTTTTCTCTGAGGTGTATATATTTGTATGCTTCTCATAGTAACCATTTATAAATTCCCACAGTAGAATTATGTAGCATTTCTGAGTAAATGAGATGGAGAGTTTTCTGTGAGATAGGAGCTGAATATTATAAAAGATTATTTAGATGGTTTCCCAGCTCAAAAAATACTGAGATTTTATTTTTGTCATTATATAAGCATCCCACATAAGGATGCTTTGTCACACATTGCTGGTTGTGTTAAGTTTCAGTGTCAAATGATGTGCAGAATATTCCGCATTTAATACCAGTTTCCAATATGCTGTATGGTTACCATATCATTATGTAAATGATATCCAGAAGTTGAGCACTTGAAGTAATAATTTGCAGTAAAAGATGGAGAGTAAAAACAGGAAGAATCATGCTGTTCAGTTCCTTCACCGGGAAGCAAACCTTGTGTGGGTATGTATGAATCAACTGCTGTAATAAGTAATGTGTAATTATACCTTGTCATTTATGTTGGAGCTGTCAGATGTAACTTTATTTATGTTCCTTCTGGTGAGGGTTTCAAAATTCAGGGGACATTACCTCATATTTTATACCAACATCTTTGATGTAATGTTGTTAGTCTTTGTGTTTGGGGAGGGGGAGGGAGTTAGTGAATCAGAATAAAAATAAAATTTTAAAAATAAATTCAACCATTCCTCATTTACATCCAAATATGAAGTCCATAATCATTCTTCAAGAAATGTGAACCTGTGATTGGTATGAAGTAAAGTGTGTTTACGGAGTATTATGGTTGACAAAAATGTGTGCACTTCTGACAGATCATAGAGAAGACTGAACTGAAAGTATTGAAGCTTGGAGTCAGTAACTCTATATGATGTGTGGTGACAATGTCAGTGACATGTGTTTGCAGGACACTGCTAAGAGGGATAAAAGCTGAAATTTAAAGTTGTATCACTCAATATTCACAAATGAACTGTCAGCTGATGACATGAGTTGACACTAATGCACATAATACTCTGCTTAACACTTTCCCAAATACTGCATCCCTCTCAAGATCCTGTCCACTGACGAATGCACAACTGGTGCAGTACCCATGACAAAAATACTATAGCTGGGTTATGGAAACACAGCATTTAGCCCTGAAGTTTGAACATAAATTGTGCAGCCACTGGTGAAGGAGATTTTTGAGGGGAAAAATTGTCAAGCAAGACACAGTATGAGTCATGTTGTTAATGCAAGTCAGTTTCTGACAGTTCATTTGTAAATGTCCGGTGATAGGACATCAGATTCAAGTCTTTAACTCTCCCCACCTATGCCCTACAAATACATGTGCCTGAAAAATGTTGTTGCCACACACTGCTTTCAAGTTTCAGAGTGTACCAAAGGTACATGGTGTGCACATACAGATTAACATGGTATGTTATTTTTGGTATGGTGACTTACCAGCCACCTCACACTGTTTCTTATTTGTTTGTCTGCAGGCCAACAACATCAACGATGTCCCAGTTTCACGGCCTCTATCAACGAAGAGATGGAGTCCAGTGGTGTGTATTCTGACCTTGAGAGGCGGCCAGAAGATGCCGCATCTGATGGGAAGGAGGTCCACACTGAAGACCAAACTACTGCAGAAAGAAATTTCTCACCTGATGGATCCACCAAAACAGTTTCATCGTGTTCAGAACAAAGTCAATTTAAAGAACACTCTCTTGCCTTCACACCTATCATCCAACAGACAACGTGTGACAGTAATGCAGACTTACAAACTGGTGGTGTTGGTGAAAATGACTTATTAACAGGGAATAACACACAGAAGCAGCAGAACTTGATGGTTTTAATCCCAGTGCTAGTTGCCGCAGAATCGAAAGATTTGTCATCCCTAGATAGGCTGGCCAAAAACACAGAAGTACCTCCTCCAGCAGCAGCAGCAGCAGTAGCAAGCGTGAAACCACCGTCAGCCACTTCTAACTCAGATCTCAACACCTCAACCAGTAACAAATCCTCCAAAGGAGACAACCATCACCAATCAAAGAAATACAAAGTACCCAAGAAGAATGTAGTTTCAAAGATTAAGGCTATGATTGAATCATCATCTCCCATCAGTGGAAGACAAAATACTGATTACGAGAATCAGGAGAACCAGCGGCCCACCTGTCTCCCGTCCAAGTCACCTAGAAAGAATGTAGGGCGCTGGGATGCTGTCATGAACAAGATTGCGCAGGGTCAGGCAGAACAGAAGATGAAACCAAGGAATCTGAAAGAGGTGAAGAGCAAAGTGTTTGCAAATATCACACTTTCCACTGGTGATGAAGCATCTCGACGCACAAGGAAGACCAACTGTAGCAGTCTTGGGCCATCTGTGTCCTTGAGAACTTTCAAGGAGAACCCTCCACTTAAAGCGAAAAGGTAAATACCACTTCTAGTTGAATAATCTTACTAGAAAACAGGGCTAATATGCTATAGAACATTTAGCACTATAGCAAACATCAATCGAAATTGAAGTGCAGATGCTTTTATTGTTTGTACTTCTCACTCAAAATGTTTGGTATTAGTGTGTACATTAGATTTTTTCTTTGTGGAGTCATTACTTTGTATCATATTTTAAACTTTTTAATACACAGTGGCTACTGTAAGTACCAGCTACTTTAATAGAAAGAAGCTCTCTGTTTTCTCACACTATTTACTTGTGTATTTATATGATTCACGCACCAGACAGCAAATACTATGCAATCTTGATTCTCCAAGTCCCAATTTTTCAAGGTTCTGTTTTGTCTGAGACCATGCGCTGTAGTCTTGAAGTTGTTTCTATATTGGGTGCAGAATTCAGCTGATGTGTGTATTTCAGTGCATGCACATGTTTCTCAGTCATTGTTATACTTCATGTTAGGTATATTCTTGTGTTTTGTTACATGATTTCATTATTTTAAAGTAGCCTAAAAATGAATGCTAAAAACAGGAGAAAATATATCTCCACAGAAACAAAGCCTGAAGCTATAAATTGGTGTCTTGCTCTGTCCGCTATTCTGTGTTACTTCAATACAGTATATCATTCTAAAATTTGATTACATTGTTACTACTACTACTACTACTACTACTACTACTACCACCACTACCACTACCACCACTACCACTACTACTGCTACTACTACTGTTGTTGCTGCTGTGCCACCACTACCACCATTACCATTACCACAACCACCATCATTACCACCACCACCACCACCACCAGTGCTGCTGCCGCAGCTGTCACAACCCCTACCACCACCACCAACACCATGACTCTTTTTATACTATCTGTACATTTGAACACTACTTGTTCACACTACCTATATGACTTGAGTGTTCTGACTAGGTGTTAGTGTCTCTACAGCCATCACTTGTTCTGACTGTAACAATATTTTATTCTAACTGCTTATGAGCATCACTTGTTGTCTGTTCCCAAGAGTGTTGGTTACACTCTTTATTCGTGAGTGTTGATTCTCCTAGCTACTCAAAAATGTTGCTCTGTCTGACTACTCAAAAGAGTGTCTGTTGTTCTGATTAGCATTGAGTCTCTTTTCTTTAGCTGCAGGTCACGCACAGCCCAACAACAAGAGGCTCCAGGAAATGGCACAACTTCACTCAACAGTTCTCTGCACAGTTCCATCAGTGATGTGAGTGTCTCCCAGAGTCATGCCCTAGGCAAGGCCTCCACCAAGTCATCCTCATCACTCAGTGAGTAATTTCTCTGCTGCTTTTGCAAATTCCCATAGTGCTGTTCTTATATTAAAAGACACATAAAATACTCAGGTTTAACTGTGTCAGGACAATACTAAGGAAAAAAGCGGGAAATTCTTCATTTCCAGTGAACTGATTTGTGGAATTATCAAAGTTTTATTTATTCACCAACTGATGCACTAGTGAGTTGTCTTAAAAAACAGCATTACTGTAACTTTAGTAAGCACAAATTACTATGGTCCCTGATGATGGTGTAACTGTAACACTGAAATATGTTGCAGCTGTTTTAATACAAATTTTAATGTAAATTTTAGTGTTTTTTTAAGACAACTCACTGGTGCATCAGTTGGTGAATAAATGAAACTTTGATAATATCAAGATGCACAGTACGAATGTGAAAAAAAATGATTTGTGGAAATTTTATAGTTTTTTGATGTAAATAAGAAAACGGAGTTCTGAACAGACGTTGTTGTTTTTGTTGTTGTTGTTTTCGTCGTTGTCGTCATCATCATCGTCTTCGTCATTGTCATTGTTGTCATCGATGTTGTCATAATTGTCATCATTGTCGTCGTGATCATCATCATCATCATCACTGTTATTATTGTTATGTTGACATAATTATTGTTTAATTTTTTTGTAATTGTTACTGCTTAAGCACATATTCTGTGTTAAACTTGGATATAACTTCAAAGATTCTCATGGTCGCCATGTTTGTAACTGCTGACTTAAAACAATACTTAATACAAAATGTGTAGTGGTGTGTAAATGCCCATGGTCTATCCACATCTCACAAATCTAACTCCAGTCCTCCTTTAGTTATTTCAAACAAAAAATTACAGGAACTTCTTGCAGTACCACCTTGTTAGTACTTTACATTCTTTTGAAAAGTTACCTGAACTGAATATCCATATTTTTCAAACATCTTTCGTGGATTGTTTTAACATTCCAAATAAGTTTTTGTGATCTTTGGCCCAATTCCTTTTGTTTTCCCATTTCCCCATGTTGTTGGTATTGATGTGGCAAAATAATAATATAATTTTAGTGTCATCTGAAATGGGGTTTGTTAACACAAGTTTTGTGAAAAGTGGTTACTGGGTTCAAAACTCCAAATGGGAACAAACAAACACACACACACACACACACACACACACATACACATACAGTCAGGATGGTGTTCTTCTAAGGCTAATATTTTATTAAGAGATGAAATTAAGCAATAATGTTGCAACTTATGTGATATAATTTTTGGTCCTTTGCATATCTGGTGCACGTCATTACACTGTCCTAGTAACCCATTAAGCACTGAATATTCTATGTCATGATTACAATTTTAAACCTGGTGTGGTGAAAACAGCCCATGTTCTGTCTCAGAACCTACTGAAGCTGACTGACAAAACTATTAGCTTTGACATTGGAAGCACATGGCACACAATAGGAGTGTAAGGACTCATGAGTAGTATTCAGTATCCCTCCGGCATGAAACACTCTGTTTATAGTTTAATAATGGGTAAGTTGTCCCTTTTCTTACAGAACATACAGTTATATCCAGGCCCAGGCAGGCCATCATGGGTGAACAATATACTATTCTGTGAACAGAATGCGCTCTTTTGTGACCTCAGCACTGTGTTAGACATGTAGCCTGTAGCCCTGTCCCATGCCACATAACACTGACACAGGTCTGAATGAAGTTGGCAACCATGTTGATTGTGCTGCAAAATATTCAGGGATTTCTATCGGTTGAATACTTGTTTCCTCCATTTTCAACCAACTGAAACCTGAATTTCTCTTTTTACAAATGAAGACATTATACAATGACAATGTATCAAGTCCTGTGTTGCTGAGGTTTGTATTTATTCAGTCCTTTAAAGGGCAGTGGTAACTTTGTCTACTATCTCCTTTAATATTAAACATCTCTGCATTTTTTCTGCACAGCGTACTTGTGAGATTTGCAGTGTTCTCACAGTAAACCATACTTAAGGCCTCTAGACAGAATTTACTGATTATTTTTGGAATGGGCTGGCAGTGAAATTAAAGAGTGAATATTTACATATTCAAGAGACTAATTTGACTTCAAAATGTTAAGCCTAAACATACTTTTGGATAGTAGTGCATCCTTTTGTATTCTGGACAAGTATGAATGTCGTGACTGTATGTTAAATATAAAATATATCAGGAGGTCCAGGGACCCATTCTCTTCAGCAATTTCTTCTATTTGCACGAGGTTCTTCAGCAGGCCTACTCTCAGGCGGGTGTTGGGTTTGTAGGAGCTGTGTTACAATAGGCTGCAGTAGCATCTGAAACAATTCATCATTGCCGGCAATACTACTCCACCTGTGCATTTGATTTATGTGTAAGGGAGACCGTCAGTTGCTAAGATTCCATAGCGTTAAGTGATAGGTGGATAAAGTATGTTTTTAGAGTGATTGTTGAATGACACTGATGGAGGGAGAAACCAGTCCTAGTCCTCCTGGTCCACATCAAATAACATATGGACTGGTCTGTGAGTGAAACCTTCAGTACTTGTTTGTGTTTGTTCCATAGGCTATGATAAGTGCATACAGTAGCGTAGACAAAGCCCCTGACCGATGCCGAGGTGCAGGGTCTCCAATCATGATGAATGATAAATTTATTGTGGGTTCTGTTGGACTGGACATTATTTTATTGAAAGAAGACAGTACTCTGGTTTCCTGTTCTCATGTATGTATGTTACATCACTAAGAATTGTAAGAGGCCCCTTTATCAAGTTGCAGTGGAGCCCCCATCCAGCTTTCTATGGTACTGAGTCCTTAACCACTGAGAATCAGAACTGTTACAGGAATACATTGTGGCTAATAATATTGGGTGGGGGGAGGAGCAAAATCGACCATGGTTAGTAGGAGTCAAGTTAGAAAGAGTGGGAAGGTTGGTTTGAACCAGTCCTTAATATACATATACATACACCCCTTTCCCCCACTCTTACCCCATTTTTTAATTTGTCCCTCTTCAAATCAGTATCCAAAAAACTCTCTTAGGTAGAAGGAATATTGAAGGGGGGCATTTGCTTCGAGTTCCCCCCTCCCAAGTTACGCCTATGGGACCTATGTTTGTATGACATTGTTAATGGGAAGTGACCTCAGGAGTAAAATCCCGAATTTACAGCCCTAATCAAATCAAGTCCCAGAGAGGAGGGGGTACTTGTGTTTGTTTCGTCATCAACCAAACATGACTGTTTTACCCATTGTCACGGACGGACACCATCAGGTAATCAGCCCACACCCCCATAGTTCGTAATTTATTTCGGCCTGCGGTTCGTTTAACGACGATTTCAGTAACTCCAAAGAAACGGCGACGAATAACTGGAATGAGTAATTTTTCCAATCGATGTTTGGAAACAAAGGTGAAAGATAGCGGTCGTCCTAATCGAAGGCACTATTCCGGCATATGCCTGGAGCAACGGAGTACAACGGGAAAACTCGGAATAGCTGGTCCATGGTAAAGGTAAAGCAGTCCCGTTACAGGCCCAGACGGTTCCAGGAAGTTGAGGTTCCCAGATTTCGTGACAACGGCACAGGGTGGTGGTAGATTGTCAGCCTTACGCACCGGCCGCCTTTACCCCCAGGAAATGCCCCTGGTACTCGACGCCAGGGCCATAGTGCGATCAGAAGGATTTTTATGTCAATGAAAAATCCAGTGACATCAGCTGGGATCGAACCAGCGACCTACCAGTTTGTAGCACAACACCTTAACCACTGTGCCACCGCGGTCCCCAGCTGGTCCATGGACGAATATTAATTTGGACCTTGGACCTCCCGCATACGAAGCTGACGTTGTACCCTCTTGAGAATGTTCGGTGTTGATATGTACTGAACGTTCTGAGTCCTTGTACAGACGTGGTCGAGCAACCTGTGTAATTTGTTTCAAGATCTCTCAAATTGCTGTGTCATTCACACTCCACATGGTACAAAGAAGATCCTCTGAATCAGATCGGCGATTCTACAGGCCAACGAACTAAAATCCCTTCTCTGTCGTCATTCATTCTGCTACATTGCGACAAGAATGAGCCAGCAGGCGCGCCATCATGCCGGTTGCTGTGCTTGTATAATAGTTAAATCAGCCATGGCAAACTCACTGGTGCGTGCGGACCGCAGTGAGCATACACGAGGTCGCCCCATAAAATTTTAGAAATAAATAGACAGGCATAACACTGTAAGAGTAACGAAATATCATAAATAACACACGTGAAGTAATCTTATTTTAGATACAGGTCGAAAACCTAAATGAGAATATCCAGTTGGGCGCTATTCTGGTAAATCAGGATTTTCCAGGAACTTGGCACCTTTTTATTGCACATCTTCCGTGCAGTTAATATACATAAATCAACCTTTTACCAACAAACAGTTCTTATCCATGAAAACAGAGAATTACTACTACATGCTTTGGCAGTCATTTATAGCCAACTTCAGGGAGCACCGATAACTACTGACGCTGTGCATGTCTTTTGGTGGACCCGGTTGCTCAGTCGGTATAGCGGCTGACTACGGGCTGGACTTTCCGGGATCGAATCCCGGTGGGTACGAGATTTTCGGCCCGTCCAGACCGGCCCTGGGGCCCACCCAGCCTCCTGTAAAATGGGTACCGGGTCTTTCCCGGGGGTAAAGTGCGGCCGGGGCGTGCTGCTGACCACTCACCCCCTTCT
>Ga0123352_10013263_pt1 | contig 13077 bp, 10 predicted proteins | sample TergutLab28metaG_FD_89700 | JGI IMG/M metagenome (GOLD analysis project Ga0123352, IMG submission 89700) | Labiotermes labralis P1 segment gut microbial communities from Petit-Saut dam, French Guiana - Lab288 P1 | ecosystem: Host-associated > Arthropoda: Insects > Digestive system > Gut ... | reverse complement strand
TGCGACTTATTCAGTTTATTACATTTCTGTAGGCAGCTCTACATGTTTCGGGTGTTGACACCCATCATCAGGAGCTCGTACAACTGTAATTACAGCTTCTGGTATTGATTAACCGGATCTACTGCCATCAGCCCTCATTGTTGAGTTGGAACTGATTCATGTGTATTGTACGATACGCATGAATCAGTTCCAACTCAACCACGAGAGCGGATGATAGTAGATCCGGTTAATCAATACCAGAAGCTGTAATTACAGTTGTACGAGCTCCTGATGATGGGTGTCAACACCCGAAACATGTAGAGCTGCCTTCAGAAATGTAATAAACTGAATAAGTCGCATCTTGTTGGACAATTATTAAATTTGACTGACTACTGTGGGCTTGACCGCGACGGTCCTTCGAAAGTGCGGGAATTACATGTACATCCGGGAAGGCTTGGAGCCACCTATGGACAAAAGTAACAACCACGCGAGATATGCGATTTTCTCAGTAGTGACTGAATGTTGCTGCATTGTGGGATGTGACGCCGTGTAGATTGGTGTAAGTTTACCGACGTCATAGAAACCTGCAAAATTTTTGACCACCCTGAAGATGAAGATCTCGCCCAAACGCGGCGTAATGTCTCAAAACTCAAACAGCTGTGAGAACCTCAAAGCTTGCATTTTAGTAATCTCTTTTCGCAGGACAAAGGGCAGAAATTAAACTGTTCTACGTGCGTGTTTAAGCATCAAGTCCTGAAGACAAACGGCGGAGTCGAAGTGCAACCTCGACACATGCCCTGGGAAAGGGATCGCAATTTAACTTTGATTTCAGGATGCGTGGGCCCCAGAGACGATCTTAGCTTCTTGGAAAGCAGAGAAACTTCTTACTGCTGCCGGGAATCAAACTCCAGTAATTCTGTCATCCAGTCCATAGCCTAGTCACTATACTGGCTGAGCTATCCTGGCTCCATCTTGCGGGTCTACTCACGCGGGATAAGCGTTGCCACTCGGTCCGATGCAGTCCGGCGGGTCATGCAGTGCGTCGCCCCACAAGTACTTGAGGGGCTGACCGATTCCTTCGCAGTTCCTGCTGTCGCCCGCGACTGCAGTCAGTGTGACCACCCCACAGACGAGCCAGTGCAATGCCATCTGCAACAAGAAAATGAAATGCAATGCCGCGGCACTCTCTGGCGTCTTCCTCCACTCTGGCCCTTCCCTCGCATTCTCGACACCAGGGTTCGATCCCAGGTCAGCCCATGTGAGATTTATGGTGGCTAGTGTGGCACTGGGGAAGGGTCTTCTCACAATACTTTGGTTTCGTCCTGTCAGCGCCTTGCCACCAATGACCCCATACGCATTCATTCATCAACACCGCTACATGACCTTGCAAACGAAAGCGTCGTTAAACAACACGCTTGAAATATTTGTCGGCTCGAGGAGCTGTGTGTCCTTCTTCCGTGTCAGATCATTAATTTGTAGGTGTTAATGTTTCTGTTGGGCTGACGGCTGTAGCCTGCAGTCAGCTGCTCTTACCTGTTCATAACCTACCTGCTCTTGTCTTCCGATCACAGGCGACAAGTGCTGCTATTGTGGCATGGTTGTGTGAGCGGCAAAAATGTGACGTCATTATTGTAAGATGCGATCAGCTGGCGATATCGACAGACAGACAGACAGAGAGACAAGGTGTTCCTTCAAGTACAGTACACGTCGCCAACTATAATACGAACTCTTGATTTAGCATGAGGTTGGCAGGGGAAAAAAATGTTGTAACACGACTGACTCGTCAATGAAATTCCTTGCATTGCCGAACCGATTTCGATACAAAACTGATGATGGAAATTAGACAAATTAATCTGTTTAGTTCCGTCTTCACCTGTTCGTCCAGTGTAAATAGCAGTTAAGACCAGAACTGTGCCATGAGGTACCATTTGTGCCATTAAGGGAATTTATACTGTGCTATGAGGCACCATATGTGCCATTATAGGCATTTATACTGTGCCATGAGATAAAGCTGTGCCATTAGAGGGGATTAATACTGTGCCATGAGGTACAACATGTGCCATTACGGGCATTTATACTGTGCCACTAGAGGGAATTTATACTGTGCCATGATGTAACATATGTGCCATTACGGGCATTTATACTGTGCCATGAGATAAATCTGTGCCATTAGAGGGAATTTATACTGTGCCATGCGGTACAACATGTGCCATTACGGGCATTTATACTGTGCCATGAGATAAATCTGTACCATTAGAGGGAATTTATACTGTGCCATGAGGTACCATATGTGCCATTTCATTAAGGGCATTAATACTGCAGCAGTTCTTAAACAGCGCCAGTCCATTATTCAACAATGTTAACGGTCAATTTTAAATCGTCAATGACCGTGCATGGAACAATTAAATATGGCAACTAAACCAACAGTTGCACATAGACGAATAAAAGTATATTAGATTACAAGCATGTAGGGGAGTATTATGTTTATAGTATGAAGACACTTCCTACATGTTTAGTATGTCAGATGATTTTATACATTATGTGCGTTTGTTGTTTTCGTTACCACATATAATGCTAAAGATATTTCACCCCTACTCCCCTTACAGAGTGTAGGCTTTAAGAAAGGTTTACACAAAACAATGAACACGAGTGTAACAATGCAAGCTGAGAGATTTCCCTTCATCACAAACCATCAGTTCATATTAAAACCTCTCGTTAGTTCCAACCTCTCAGATTGGCACATGCAGCTGCGTTGCAACAAAGGAAATGCACACTAATACTTCCGGAACTTCCCTTCGTACTATATTCGGCTTTGCTGTCATGTGAGTAGTGTCACAGACACGAGACGTGCCTTGCTTTTGCCCACACAGTGTGTTTATGTGTTTTGTGTGGATCTGAAAAAAAAAACAGCGATTATTTCCCTGTACAACATTAACTGACTGGTTTATACAACCGAGACGGAGTGTGTTTACTGCGCGGTAGGACTGAATTTTTATGTACTATCTACATTAATTTCATGCCTCAGAGCTGTCTTTCGTATTTAAAATTGTCCATCACACAGGCAGACTGCATGTAGTAACACGCATGAGGAATAAGGCAGAATGAGACGCTGTAGTCCCCTTACACCGGGTCCGTGTATAAAGAAGCTACAGTGCTGGACGCACCGTCTCTGACAGCAGCTGACAGCAAGCCGTCACTCTGGAGACTTCAACGCCGGTGTACAACATGAACTGACAATCGAACTGCGCGTGTTGTCGCAATTTGTCTACAGTCGGCGTGAATTCATGCTTCTGCCTCGATGTATATGAGACCCGCGCTCTTCTGGGTTACTACGCAGCGTACAGCGGTAATTTCATACCGACGTTCCGGGACAACCTAACTGTCCCATCTCCAAGGGTCAGGAAATCCAAGAAGAACATTCACACTGTATTTAATTGTGGGAAGGCTGTTGAGTAATGCATTGCAGAGGACTGAGATTTGAGGTTCCCACAGAGTTGTAGCTGAAGATCAAGCCTACTGGAATATGACGGCTTGAAGTTGGGTGGAGTGAGTATTTATAGACGTTTCGGAGAATAGTAATGCTTTCATCTACAGGGTCGGGCAGTCTAAGAAGATTAGCCATGCTCCGCACCCATTGCCTGACCAGCCCATACACGCTCCAACAATAACTATATCACAGTACTTGACCCTGACGTCGGGATCCAATCAGCAAAACATAGTCACATCCCGAATCTTCAGCAGAACCGCTGCGAGAACCTGAAAGGTCGCTCTTGAAGCTCGGCCGAGCCCGGCGCCCGTGTGCCTATTTAAAGCGCTGACTGCTTCTCTGGGAATGTAGCGCATAAGCCCGGACTGGTTCCATCGGGCAGCGTCTGATGTAGAGAATAATTCCGTTGGCAGCACAGATCATCTGGCATGTTGGAACAGCCGTATGCATTGGACAAATGGTGAGTTGGGCTGGGCATGCAGCATGGTTGGCGGAAGAGAATTGTATGTAGGATTTTGTTGAGGAATCCTGAAGAAGAGATGAGAGTTGTAAGACCTATGTACATATGGGAGAATAATATTAAAATGAATTTTAGAGATCGGGCGATGGATTAATCTAGCTTAGGATAGGGACAAGTGGTGGGTCTCTTGTGAACACGGTAATGAACCTTTGGGTTTCATACAACTTTGCGACTTTATTGAATATCTGAAGAGCTGTTAGCCTGTCAAGTAGATAGTTAGTTATTTAGTTGTACTTGAAATGGTGTTTCTGGCTTGAGAATATATTGTTAACCGCTTAATTAGCTGATATGTGGATCAGCCTGCCACCTAGTGAGCAGATGTCACAGGATATAGTACTGCGACGTCAGAACGTTTTGAACTGCTTGTACTTCCTGTAGGTGACGGTCCCGTAGTTCTGCGCGAACCGACGCACGGCGTCGTTCCGTGCTGCTCGTCCGTATCGTGCAGTAGCCATTGTGCACATTTAACCAAGTGTAATTACATCATCTCTGCTTTCACGGCTTAAGAATGATATTCCATATCGTTGTGAATTGGACCAACAAGATGCGGGGAGTGACAGCTGTTGGTGGGTCACGCCTAGAGAACTGCGACAAATACAAACGTGTCAGCCTTGCTACAAATACAAGAATGAAGTATTAAACGTCAACGTCACCACCGCTGGCGTCAAACCCAGTTCTGCAGCGAGACACCGACGGTCCGTGGCTGAGAGGCGGTGTGTTGTGGGCCACGTGTGCAGATAAATCTGGACACACTCAGGTGTGCAGGCGTGTCATTTCCTTCTTGGTATACTGCATTTATCACAGGGGTAACTCAGTCAATATAGTGCCTAAGCTACTTGCTGTACGCACAATGAGACTTGGTTCGATTCCCAACACACCCAAGAATTTTAGCTCTCCCCAAAAAGTCAGGACCGTCTCTGGGGCCTACTCAGCCTCCTCGATAATGGGTACCGGGTATCTCTCCCCGATGGCAAAGCGGACGGAACGTGAAGCTGATCACTCTATCCGGTGTCGAGGCTAAGAATATGTGGTGCTGTATCTCCACTCCCCCACACGCCTTCATGTCGTGAACATGTACGACTTTACGTCTGCCCGTCACCAGGCATGGTGCACTCTAGTAATGTAACGTCGCCACAGGACACGTGCCGATAGACCACTTCACGTGCCCTCAACCCCAGGCGCTGTACCGCACCGGTTGACAATCATCCGCGGGTGTTTCGAGAGTCAGTGTCAATGTCCGGTGTACTGCCATGAGGGGTGTCCAAACTAACGGCTCAAGGCGACCCAACATTTTTGTTGCTCTGTAACAAGTGCATATTGGGGCCGACATACACACACACAGATGGTAATTTAATTTTGTTAGTTAGTACTCTCTGCCGTTGTGCTGAGTCCTTCGCAGACCTTACAAAGGCTCTAGATTTGTCACCACGATGGTACCAAGTTGTCATGAGGATGTGTGGGCCAGTGAACAGTACGTAGCATGAGCATAAGCAGTCTATGCTGTGGACACATGTCTGGTTGGCAACCGCACCGACAACTGTCGATGCCTGATTGTCATCATTAACTTGTTTACCCATTCCGATAACGAGAAAATCATTTCCTACATTTTATCTAGCATGTTCTTCTCTCGCCCTCCTGGTAACCACGCCTTCATTGCCAGGTGCTTAGTTGTACTCTTAATGCCGTCGTTATCCTGACGTGGTTACGTCGCCCTGAGGCCATGCGAAGGACCGTTCGGTAATACAGAGAATCCTCAATATGTTGCACAAGACGCCGTGTATGGAGAAGGTCTGAGGCTTGAAATGTGAGTTGTGCGGTGAAGACTAGGAAAAGCCCACACTTCCTCTGACATAGACTCATCATGCAGTGGTAATTGTGTGTACCACTTTCTTTGAGATACACATCTCTGCATTTTGTTGGCAAAAGATAGTTACAATGTGATTAACATTTTTCTCAAAAGAAACACTAACGGTAGGTTTGTTATTTGCTTCATTTTAACTCTGATTTGCACGAGCCAGCAACAGCCGCTGTTCGCTCGCAGGTATCTCGACAGCCCATAATTCCCACCGTAATCTGAACATTTCCCCCGCCACATGCACACAAACATCACAAAGAACGCCACACATAAGGAGAACCCAGTTGACCTGTCTGTAAAATAATGTGGTTTGCGTTATCGGAATGTAACAGCCGACTGAAGCTGACACACTTCTTTGCTGACTGAGCTGCCGTGACACACAGTGACATACTGCCCACTGCTGGCCGTGCCGGAACTAAGAAGATTTTGAGCCTTGAAGGCCAGTCCCTCTGTTCACCGCACTTCAATGTAACGCTGCAAGTTCTGCCCTTGGCCCACGGTGCGCGTTTCTGCACGTACAACCGCGACGTTGCGACCCTTCAAGATCAGACTGATACGTCGTGTCGAAAAGTCGGGAACCAGTTACCCACTGACGCAGAGTCACCTCCCTGAAGAACGGAGACTTCGACTGCACAGCGACGAAAACCACGAAACTTGCGGGAATTGTGTGAGGTGCTTAACGAAGCGGAAGGGACAGGGCACCGCGTTAAGACCAGAAGGTACGGTGTGGCTGGGTAGCAGAAAACAGGATATGCAGTTGGAGGGACCGAGAGAGGAACACGGCGGGTAGGGCAAGGGCTGAAGGGGAGGAGGAGGTGGCGGAGGAAGAAGAAGAAGAAGAAGAAGAAGAAGAAGTATATTCGCGGTCTGCCAGAGGATGTGACGCCACGACAGTGTCTTGCAGCGTGTGACGACGTAAAATTCAGCGACGTTTCGGAATAATCGTCTCTTAACGAAGTATTCATCTTCAAAATAGCCACAACCTTGAAAGTCAAGTTTTACGGCAGACCGTCCAGACGATCCTGCTGCCTCCATCATCATCATCATCATCATCATGTTAACTGTGTAACTTCAATATTAAAGTATTCTAACAAGAAGGTTTCGTGGTTTTCTTCAGTTCCCTCAGGCTTCTGCAGCAGTGTCTCGAACTGGTTGAACTAGCTGATTCAACACCCTACCACTTCCCACCCGCAACATCAACAAACCTCACAGTGTCCAGCCATTATAAATATATTGTACAGTCACTTTCGCTCCACCTAAGTCTTTCTACCCTTCGCAGTCACCTTCCGTAATAAGAAACCCCCTCCCCCCGTCTGCGCGGTCAGTGACCCAACAGCCGCATTACAACTAACATCTGGTGGGCTGTGTTACCCGATGTGCGCACGTCATGCGTCTAATTGCAATTAAAAATACTTCCGGGATCTTTCAATTCAGTGAAGTAACTGAGCTGACTTTAACCGTTAAAACACAGTGGTTACTATATTTACCACCTGTTTATCCTCCACATCCAAGACCGTTTATCCATCATCGACAATTTAGCCAATTTACAGGCAGTGTCGCCAATATAATGCACAAAATAACCCCCACTACCCACAGTTTCCCTTATCCTGACAATAAACACCGACAAATTACCTGCATAGCATTAAAATACCGGTCTTTGTAATGCAGACTGATTGTGTTCTCTGTGAGATAGGAACTGAATTTTTACGTAATCTCTGGATTCTCACCCCGGAAGCTATGGTTCGATTTCAGGCCAGTCCACGCCAGACTGTGTTGAACACAGTGGCAGGGGTGCAGGTTTTTCCTCAAGCACATCTGCTTTCCCCTGACAGTATCATCCCAACAATGCTCCATACCATCTTAATAATACTTTTATCAGAAGGACAAGCGGGCGAAGCCTGGGAACCTTCAAATAATGCTACGCCATTTCGAATATCTGGAAGCATTTTATGAACAATGTTTTCACACCGCATCGTAAAATGGAATCCCAGCCTCATAGACTGTGTTCAGAATAACGTTTCGAGAAATAGCTCATTTTTTTAAGCTCACGGTTCCGTGCATCCTAATTCAATATTAATAAAAATCCAACCAGATGCAACAGTATCCTGATGATGGGTGCTGTGACACCCGAAACATGTAGAGTGGCTTTGCAGTAAATAAATGTCTGCATACTGTTGCATCTGGTTGGATTTTTATTAACATTAAATAGCTCATTTGTCTAGTCTTTTCTTAGCGGAAGTGACGTCACAGAAACTTCATACCGCGATCAGCTTATTCTAAACGTCAGTTTGTGAGCGATACAAACCACAATCGGCTGCACGCTGACACAGAAGGTGCCTCTGACCGCTGACTGCCCTCTCATTGTCTCATTCACAGCAGCGTACCGCGGTGCGTTTTCCTTGCCAGGTAACTTCTTATTCAGGAGACGCTGCAGTAATGTCTTCTGAACGCCTGCTCTTCCCAGGCGTTCTGTTTGTACACATCAGTTCACTAAAATGCTACACACACTTTCATATGCACCATGCGCTCTACATGTTCCGCCAGTTTCATAGCCCTAATAGCGACTGGCGACGCAGACAAGAGCTGCAATTTCCTTATCTCAGGTCGCCCCAGCAGCTGTCTTCAAGCACGCGTAAAGCTAAGTAAAGCGAACACCTCCCAAACCAGGAAGAGAGGGAAAGTAACACCGGAATGATACGAGTTCGCTTCGTCCAGACAACACAGGTGAATGTAAAGTTGTCCCTGAAGGCATATAGGGGAAGTGGAAGTATCGCTCCACTCATTCTTAACGTCGGTAGTAGACGGACACCCCGACCGTTTCATCGCCGGAAATGAACTCGGGCACCCATTGAACAGGAAGCTGCGTGGGTCCCAGAGTCTTTCTCGATGTTTTGGGGAAGAAACAACCCCTTGCCCCTGCCCTGAATATAACCAGCAGTTTGTTCACCCCCTGCTCCAGTCTATCTTACAACAAGCGGTGTGCCGATCAGCGGCTGCAGTGCTGAGTTGCGAGGTGGCGCACATCACGTGTGTGTAGAGTGGTCAGCCGTTTTGGTGATCAGTGCTGGACGAGACAACAACATGGCTGTCGTTTAACTAAAATGGCGATGGTTTGTGGAATTTGTATTGTTTGGTTTGCTGAATTATTTAGTACAAGGAAGTAAAGTGCGCATGTCAAAGCCACAAGGAAGTTCAAGTTCGTCACTTAACACTCTCCGTCGTCGCGCTGACTCCACGTCATTCTGACAAAGAAGGTGCACGAGGCTGAAATGCAATGTTGACTTTCACACGGCGCACTTTACGTACCTAGACATATCTATTTGTGTTATTGCCCTCTTTTATAACACACGTTTCGAATGAGACTTTTTCATTACACATCTGATCTTACTGGTTGAGATTTGCAGTTCTCAGTGCAGTGGCTTGTATGTGACAGTGTACTTCCTTGGATATGTGCATTTCGGAGGAGTGTTCTGCCTCCATCTTCAGGGCAGATGTGCAGCTTGCACCATAAGATGCATGCGGAACGTTCGACGTAAACTTCAGACATTCTCACCAAAATCTTATTACAAAATAATCGATTATTATCTTGTTGTATTCATTCTTTTTGGTGATTCCCCAACTGGCAGAGGGTTCCGAAACGTCGAAACATAAAATTCAGACGCCGGGGAATCATCCAAAAGAAAGAACACAACATTCAAAACACGGCGAAAGTTTGAAATCAAGATTGTTATCTTGTTTATAATAATGGCAGTGTAATATGTCTATTAATGTTATCCCATAACACGTACTGCACTTATCTAAGAAGTTAAAAAAAAGTATTATTTATTTTCAGAAAACTTGTTTTAATTTTTTGAGACATCAACTCAGAAATTCGCCACAACGTGGAAGGTGCGTTCATTAAGAATGTGATTGATATCGATCAGTGATGAGAGCTGAATCTGTGACGCAGCAGCAGGTAACATTTCCTTCTCTCGTCGTGAACAGCATTTATTTCCCCAGGCGTGCCAATGTTAAGAAAACTTGGCGGTCGGAATCTTAAAGGACGTACCGTTATACTAACGTTAAAGACCCTGTGTGGGCCCTTAGCAGCCTAATGAAATGTAATTAGGAACTGCAAGCGAGTGTCGCTCTGCGGCTTGCATATGGCCGGAACAAAAACTTCATTTTTACTGTGCACACAGCAGTGTCATTTGTTTCATGCCACTTAACAAAATTCCCTAGTCTGTCGCTAGAAATATAATGGTAACGACACACCTCACTGACTCCAAGGAACACAGTCCTGCTAAGAAAATTGGAAAGGGTGTGTAGTCAAACACAACTATGTGAATTAAGATGTTTTAATGACTACACTAGACAACTACGTGTCTAGTATAGTCATTAAAACATATTAATTCACATAGTTGTGTTTGACTACATACCCTTTCCAATTTTCACACACACACAACGGGGATGACACACTTCCAAATCCTGCTAAGAAAGCTTACAGTTCCTTAGCGAAGCAAAAAAATTGCCGTATTTTATGAAACCTGAGGTTCATTATCGTATTCACAACAGCCCGCCACTTGTCTCTATGCCAAGCCAGATTAATCCAGTCCACGTATTCCCATTTTGTTTCTTTAAGATCCATATTAATATTGTCAACCACGCACGCCTAGGTCTGCCAAGTGGCCTCCTTCCCGCAGGTTTTCCCATCAACATTCTATATGTATTTCTCTTTTCCGCAATACGAGCCACATGCCCTGCCCATCTCATCTTCTTTGTTTCATCACACCAACAATACGCGTTGAGGACCGCCAGTGGATGACGTGTGTCAGTGCGCGAATGGAATTTTGCCGGACTGACAGCAATAGCGAAGATAACAGTCTTTTAGTGCGTGACACCGTGTCATTTGGCAGGTGAGTACCAGCGGTTTGTAACCTTCAGCCTCTGCTATTCTAGAAATGGAGGTAACAGTTATCTCCGAAACATCAGTACCTACCTGTTTCTTCAAAACTAAACAGCGTCGTATACCACAAGATGTAAGATACATTACGAGCGCCATATGAAGGCTACTAGGCATGTCACATTCATCTGCGGTCCACAGCACAAACTGCTGAGATGGTTGGATCAATAAATGATAAATGTGTGCAAACTGTGGCAGAAAATCTGAAGGATAGATAACTTTAGGAAGACCTAAGCGTAGATGGGAGGATAATATTAAAACGCATCTTAAAGAAATAGGCTAGGATGTTGTGAACTAGATGCTGTTTCAGGACAGGTCCCAGTGGTGAGCTGTTGTTGACACGGTAATGGATTTGGGGGCTCCAAAAATATGCTGGGAATATCTTAAATAGCTGACTGACTGCCATGTTTACATAAGAAATCTGATGCCTGGGACAGCTTCATTATTCCTCATACCAGCAGAGCCGACTATATGAATAGCTAACATTCTAAAGCCCAGTGGTAACTATATGTACCGCCAGTTTAACATTCAGCAATTCTACGTTCCATCCACATAATGTATTTATGCCCACACAGCGTATTTAAGTGTTTTGTGTGGATGTGAAAAAAAACAGCTATTATTTCCCTATACAGCATAGACTGACCGGTTTTTATAACAGAGATTTACCTCTCTAAAGCCCAGTGGTCACTATATATACCGCCAGTTTAACATTCAACAACTCTACGTTCTGTCCACACAGCTGTATTTAAGTGTTTTCTGTGGATCTCAGAACAAACAGCGATTATTTCCCTATACAACATTAACTGACTGGTTTGTATAACCGATACGGAGTGTTTACTGCGCGGTACGGACTGGATATTTATGATACACATACACAGCACTGTGCATTCAAAGTCGATTAAATCAGCGTAAATTGCTACTGGTTTGTTACGAGGTTCGGCGGACACTGACACTGGCAAAGTGTCATAGTTTCATCATTCATGTGCCTTGCAGCGCGGGATATTTGACTGTTCAACAACCGAGCAACAAAAACCCAATAGTACGACATTTGACATTCACACAGCAGCATTGCTGAAGACACCAATCACGGTCTTCAACGACGTGGCGTCGTGTCGCTGGAAGAGCAGTTCCAGACGTTTCGAGAGATAGTACTTCAGTATGAAATAAGAAACCAACTAGATGTCACTTCGTGTTATCCTTTATTTCTCCTTTACAAGTTGCTCAACATGTTTTGGGCAACCATGTGCCCATCTTCAGGAGCTGACGACTGGATAGTGTTATCGCCACGTGTTGGTATTGTGCTGTAACAATGAGTGGTATTATTCAGATATGCCTATCTGTGTGGGTCGATGTGTTCTATGTTTTTCTGGTTTATGGAAAATCTAGTGTGAGCGGGCTGTGTGTGGTTATGTAGGGTGTTGTGGGTGGTGGTCTCATTGTTGTATGTAGACAAACATAGAACACACCGACCCACACAGATAGGCATATCTGAATAATACCACTCATTGTTACAGCACAATACCAACACGTGGCGATAACACTACGCAGTCATCAGCTCATGAAGATGGGCACATGGTTGCCCGAAACATGTTGAGCAACTTGTACAGGAGTAATAAAGGATAACACAAAGTGACATATAGTTGGTTTCTTATCCCATACTGAATTACGATGCACGGTCAACCACACATCAGATAGTACTTCCTTTAGCTTCAGCGTGACCCTGAAAATGAAGGCAGTACTATCCTTCGAAAGTTTGGGAACTATTCATCCAACGAAACATCGTAACATCCCAGAATATTTGATTAACACTCAGACAACATCGCACTTCGTCGTTATACAAAGTACGTTTGGTTGTGACAAGTGAGTGGACGAACAGCGGCTTGTTAAAAAGTCGGGAAGTGCTGTAAGGCCGTTTGACCCCTGAAACCTTGACCTATTCCAGGTAAATTACTGCAGTTTATAACACTATTTTACGAAAACACACGAGTATTTATTGCGTATATTTTGTCATGATTTTGTCACAATATGTCTTCGAAACTGTGGGCCCGGTAGCTCAGTCGGTATAGCGACTGACTACGGGCTGGACGGTCCGGGATCGAATCCCGTTGGGGACGAGATTTTCCGCCCGTCCAGACCGGCCCTGATGCCCACCCAGCCTCCTGTAAAATGGATACCGGGTCTTTCCCGGGGGTAAAGTGCGGCCGGGGCGTGCTGCTGACCACTCACCCCTTCTAGTGCCGCGGTCATGGAACAGTAGAGCTATACCTCTACCCACCCTCTGGGCCACACCGGGC
>Ga0123352_10013260_pt1 | contig 13078 bp, 3 predicted proteins | sample TergutLab28metaG_FD_89700 | JGI IMG/M metagenome (GOLD analysis project Ga0123352, IMG submission 89700) | Labiotermes labralis P1 segment gut microbial communities from Petit-Saut dam, French Guiana - Lab288 P1 | ecosystem: Host-associated > Arthropoda: Insects > Digestive system > Gut ... | reverse complement strand
GTCACTCTACATGTTTCGGGTGTCACAGCACCCATCATCAGGAGTACCAAAAACTGTAACCGCAGCCTCCGGTACAGGTCATAATACTGGTACAGCTACTTCCCTCCAACGTGGCCTGATCGGCCACGTTGGAGGGAAGTCCAGTATTATGAACTGTACTGGAGGCTGCGGTTACAGTTTTTAGTACTACTGATGATGTGTGCTGTGACACCCGAAACATGTAGAGTGACTTTGCAGTAAATAAATAACTGCATACTGTTGCATCTGGTTGGATTTTTATTAAAATTGAATTGCGATGCACGGAACCATGAGTTTAAAATTTACCTAAATTTTCTCGAATTACGGTACTGTATTCTATTATAATGTTTTTAAACAGTACCTGCAATTCGAGAAAGGTTTGGTAGTTATATTGTAAACCATGGGATCCCATAGGTAAAAACCACCGAATGTACCTTGACTAACTCCACTCTTTTGTAAGCGTGATGATGGCCGAGTAAGGCCGAAACATGTTGCTTAGTTGAATAGTTGTAATAATTTGCAACTGTTATTTATATTGTTGTGTAAAGACGGTTTTAATTAATACACTATTACTAGAAGCTGGACAAATTGTTTGTTTATATGCTCTTCGTAATGCAGTACACAAATTGCCTACAGTACAATTCTTGTATATAACAACATTATTCCTTGTGAAAAGAGAGCAGTCAATAGTGCTTAATTGTGGCAATTATTCTGCTTCCTTCCATCTCTCTCTTTTTATGGTTGTGGTTTGTTTCAGCCCCTTCAGCGGACCATGTTATGTTCCATGAGTATTGCTCAGTCAGCTGTAACGAGGTTACATGGAATGTCAAAGCCCGTAAAGGCCTGTTAACTTTACATGTCACTCACCACAAAAAGGATTAATCACTTTGTGTCCGCATATTTTGAAGCAGCCGATCCCGGTAACCGCACGGTTTAAGGCGCAGGTCTGCCGCTGATGGTTGCTGGGATTTCGGGTTCGAATCCCTCCGGGGGCATGGATGTTTGTCTCTTGTGAGTGTTTTGTATTGTGAAGTAGATGTCACTGCGATGGGCCGATCCCTCGTCCAGTGAAGCTTTACCGAGTGTGTATGTGTGTGTGTGTGATTCATTGTGATGAGACGGGGAACAAATTTGGAAGAATATGGGTATTCATTGATTCGGGTATTGCGAAGAATTTATTGAAAAAAAAAATTGCATAACCTCGAGCGAGAACCAGGAATTTTCCAGAAGTTTCAAAGTCACGAAAATGTGTAGTTTCTTCAAAGAAATTTAATCGATTTTATGCGGGGTTCGATATTATTTTGTGAATACTTATCACTTAACAGTTGCCTTTAATTTATCAGACAAATGATATTGATTTGAAGGATTTCGCACATGTTCTTACAGACCCGGTACAAAACTGACAATAAATTCAACTCAAAGCAGTACAATCCAAGTTGTCGATATGTGAATACACATTTTCTTGGCAGGTAAGCAGAGCACAGAGAAGAGAGGAAGTGGTATGTAGAGGAGGACAGCCATTTGGCTGGACGCCTGTTCTGTTGGCAAGATAGCGAATGAGAAACGTGAATTGTAACGGCTTTTGCTTGTCACAGTTAGCTTATGCACTCTAAATATGATCTACAATAATGTTGGAAAAATTAGGATCTCGCATAAACCCACTTGTTTAATGTTACTGATTCTCCGTAGTGTTGAGATAGCGTAGTCTGTATTTGGATAACAGCTGGTCCGTCGAGGATTCGTGTTTCGTAACCTGACAGGCGACATTTTTTTTTAAACCTTAACGTCCATACTTGCTGTGCCGCCAACCCATCCTTCTACATAGTGTATTCCGAGGGCCTATTCCCCGACAACAAAGTGGCCTGAACTTTAAGCTGATCAATCCACTCTTCTCAGTTCCAAGTTTCGAATTGTTCAGAACTATATTACTACTCTCTGTACATGTTCACATAATACACAGTGACAAATTTAGGTCTCTTGTACATTGTTCTGCTCATAAATATTCTTGTTCCTTATCCTCCTCCCCACATACTCTACCGCGCAGTCCATATTGCAAGGTAGTACGATTCTAATGTGCCTAGAAAGATTCGACTTGACATATTCCGCATAAATGTAGAGACTTACCTTTACACAACTCAGCTAGGCTTTGAGATATTTTCTGCATTTAAGGGAAGAATTTTTGGTTAAATTTTCACAAATTTTTTTTTGTAATTATATTTTTCTTCGGTTTTGACCCTACCGTTTTGACCCTACCATTTTGACCCTACCGTTTTGACCCTACCATTTTGACCCTACCGTTTTGATCCTACCGTTTTGACCTTACCTTTTGACCCATTAAAGGACGTCGCAAGCGCTGATGTTGCAGAAAACAGTGGAATGAAATACAGTCCAAAATATGATAAGAATAGAGAGAGAATCGAGCTGCAAAAAAAAAAATATCGGCAGTGATTTCAACTGTATAAATGCTGCAGTTAAATACACCACGTGGAAGGATTAGTTGCCGGTTACTGTGCAGCGAACAAGCTTCTGTTTTAAGCCATTTAACCAGGGACTCCTAATAGAAAAAAATTATTTAAATGGAAGTGGGAAATACGGAAAGTAATTGAAAATCCGTCAGTAACACGCAAATTTCACTGTCGCTGTAGTCGCCCATTTTAATTAAAAGTACACTTTTGTGAAAGAACGTAGCATTTACAGTTAAACTTATGCAGTTACGAACCGTAAGATAGGACTAGCTGGTACTGAAACCTTGTTGATGGGTATTGAGATTAGGCATTATTTATGGGGAAGTGCATGAATAACATATCGTTCGAGATTTCAGGCTCCCACCGCTAAGTAGAAGAGAACTACGCTCTTCTGGGCTGTTACGCAACGTGAAGTGTGAATTTTTTTCTATGTTTTGGGACCGATAGCTTGCGCCGAAAATTCTGTATTGAATTACCACTGCACGCTGAATAATAGCTCAGACGAGCGCAGTTCTCGAGGTATAATTCAATTCTTCTGATCACCTCATGATTTTATTCATACTGAAGAAATTTTGTCCATTAATAATTAATCAACACTTATTATTTACTCAGTGCTGTGCCCGAGAGTAAAGAGCAAGAGGCATATGTAAGAAAACTCTTCCCTCCCAATACTTATTCAATTATTGTCATATTACTTAGCATTCCCAGTACTTGGCCTATATTATCAAAACTAACTAATCAATGCATTCGACTGCATGGGCTGGCGTTTGTCTTATCTCGGGTATCTGACAGTCACGAAGCCGGTCAGGAAATTGTTTGCCCTATGTGGACTGACCTAGTTAAAGTTACATACTATAAAAAAAACAAAATCCAGTCCAAACACTCCATGTATAATAGTGCAAGGCAAATTTAACATTACCCTCTTCCCAGTAACATCCAGGGCCTCGGAGGATTATCTTTTCCTGGGATATTACAACCTATACATTTTACATATTTCTTTTCTCTCACTTGTGTAATTAAGAGAATGGATTTTTAAATTGCGTTTAGCTTAACTTCATTCTTGAAAGGATTAAACACTGACATCACTTCTGCCATAAGCTTTGTGTCACTTACGCTCCCTTGCTTTTGACGGCGTGTTCAGACGAGAAGAAAATGGAATTCCAGTTTTTCCTCTATCGAGATAAAAAGATTCTGCGCTTTTATATCACGTAATTACGTGCAGCTTAATTCTATGAAATCAGTGTCCTTCAGAATGAATATATGTAAAGTGTTCAAAATCGCTATGGGAGTACTTTAATACAGAACGGAAAATCTTTATAATTGAACTTCTATGCCAAGTCCATACAGTTTGCACATAAAATGAAAGAAATACCTCTTTAACAAAGTACAGTAATTAATATTTATTTATTTTGAAATAGTGTTCTAGTTTACGAGGTCTTTTGGCCTAACGGGAAGGAAATGCCTCCAAACACCCACATTAACGTGTTTACGAATATTTTATTATTTCAAGACAGTAATTCTTGGACTAATTATGCTGAAATATTTTACGTTCACTGTGAAGTAGGTGTTGATGCCGGATCAGTAATTTTCAGTTTGTTCCTAATTGTAATTCTAACATGACGGTCAATAGAATTTGTTAGCTCGGAGTGACACTATCACAAGTATCAAACCTTTTAAAGCCTATAGGATACTTCATGCAACAAAATATTTAACCACAAAAAATATCACATTCTGCCCTACACAGTATTTATGTGTTTTGTGTTAATCGTAGAACAAAGAGCGACATCTGTCCTATATGAAATAAAATTGTTTGTTTTTATAACCGTGAAGAAAGTTGTTTACTGGGCGGCAGGAACTGGGTCTTTCAATAGAACATTTTGCACTTCGTCTTTAAAGGGTTAATTGTGTTGAATGTGGGAGGCACTTTGGCTGTAACAACGGTGGCAAAGAGATAACGCCGTTAAAACATCAGTAAGGAAAAAATGTAACGTAAAACAATTTTGTCCCTCTGCATGACTTACATACGTAAGTGGGATTGAAAATATTGTTCCACTCAATCTTTACCTCGGCGCTAGAAAGAAATGAGTGGTCATGCTTCAAGATTCGGCGGTTTTACTCTACGGACAAGAGTTAACATCATACAGATGGGCGACTGAGCCCCTGAAACATTCTGCACCTTTAGAAAGGACAAAAATTATACCCTTGGCCGACTATGCAACTGTAACATCTAGGCCTTCCATTCGTAGACTAGTCAGATATACTGACTAGAGTAAGGTAAAGTGATCCCGTTACAGGCCCGGTGTGGCCCAATGGGTGGGTAGAGGTATAGCTCTACTCTTTCATGACCGCGGCACTAGAAGGAGGTGAGTGGTCAGCAGCACGCCCCGGCCGCACTTTACCACCGGGAAAGACCCGGTACCCATTTTACAGGAGGCTGGGTGGACCCCAGGCCCGGTCTGGAAGGGCGGAAAATCTCGTCTCCACCGGGATTCGACCCCGGATCATCCAGCCCGTAGTCTGAGCTACCGGGCTGACACTGACTAGAGTAACAAACCTTTAAAGCCCTGAGGATAGTACATATATATCATTGCGAGTCCAAAATACCTAAGTTCAAAGAACAGGTGTGTAAAGACACTGCTTTCTTTTACGCTTCTCCAGCCTTCTTTACAAGTTCGGTTGACCGCACACCGATCAAAACTGAAAGAAACATGACATCCTCTCGTTATATTAACTTCCTCTGAGGAAGGTAGGAAGTTAAAAAACTTAAGGAAGATTATGGCTTATAACAAGCATTTAAATATACTTCTGAGTGTTTAATTATTATTCAGAATTTAGTTAAAGCCTTCATGTTAGCTAGTAATTTATATATTACAATTTCAAATGATCTTAAATTGGCTGCTAATAACACTCGAAATTAAAATCGGCTATACACAGCGGACGGGATTTTATCAACAACGTGATAGACGGTGTTACACGCGACTTAGCAGGCACTCTTATTTCCAAAATATCACGTGTTTTAACGGTATGAGATTAAATGTAATTTTATTAAAGCCTACTCGAAAAGTACGGAATTTTATGCTCCAGGCTTTAGGAAAATAACAAATTTCGCCCGAATCGGATAATATATAATCAAATTAAGGGTGTAATTAATTAAATGATGTAATAAAATATAGACTAACACAAGTTTTTGTTAACTATTTTATGAATTTACAGCTTCAAGCTAAATGTTTCGGATTTTTATAGCCATTCTCAAGCTTAATCTAGGAGGTTTTGTGTGTGTGTATGTATATATACACGCACGCACGCACATACATACATATATATATATGCATACATACCTTCCTAGATTCAGCCTGAAGATGGCTGTAAAAAGCCAAAACATGTCGCTGAGAGCTGTGAATTCATAAAATATTTAATGAAAAGTTGTGTTAGTCTACATTTTATTACATTCCTTAATTAATAGAGAAACACACAACGGGATGCCTTGCCTTAAAATTGAATGGGTGTAAATTCTTTCCAGTCTCTGATTGCAGTGGGGCTCTTAATGTGCAAATTTTCATTAATTACTCAATAAATACCGCCGAATTGGAAGTAAAATGTACAAAACTCGGGAAAAATTGCGTTCCGTTGCACCGACTTCCACTGAAGTACTGCTCGCTCTACAACGTTACGTAGAGATATATTTTACCTAATTTGATCCAGATCGGGCACAAAATGTAGAATATAATGGTAACGTTTCTCTTGCGACCTTAACCCTTACTCTGCTAACGTGGAGAATATGGTGAGTTCCTAACAATGCCAGCAAACGGCATATGGGATTTAACTCGGCGTTAAAGGGTTAAAGACGCTATTATTTCCAAGAAACTCTCATTTGGTCGAAGATATCACGTGGAAATTGGTCGTGCTTAATTTTAACAGTTCGATAAAAAAAAATGGTGGTTACGGGAAGAAATGTATTTAAAGCTGTTAGTAACTTATGAAGGAAACTAGAAATCTCCAAGACATGAAGCACGATAGGAAGACTTCGATATTTGTGATATTCTCCTAGTCTTGATGTTTCATATTTATGTGACGAAGTTGGGTTTGTGTAAGCGGTGTAGTGTTCGAAGATAGATTGAAAAACTCGGAGGAACTGCACAGTATTCCACGTTATTTCATAAATTTTGAAACAGTTTTTATCTCCTGCCCCATCTGCGAAAACGTTAATATGAATGCCGGACGCAGCAGGAAAGAAATTATTCAAAATAACCACTTCAATCATTTTCTCTTTTGGCGTTCCGCATAATGCCAAGTAACGTGTATGTGGAATATTTTACATTAAGAAAAGAAAGGATCGTAATACGATAGGACAACGTAGCCTAGTTCGAATGGATTCAGGGAAGGATTATACGAAAAAGTGACATATAATGTCTGCTTTTGAGGGAGTGGGGAGTGAGACGTGAGAGTGAGAAAACGCAAATCGGTGTTGAGAGACTGCACTGAATTATCGGACTTACGTATGCAAGGAAACGGCTCGAGAGAAACTTTTTCACATTACGTTTCCCCATAATGGTGCGGAAAGTCGAAATGACTAACCAAACGACGCACAGTAGTTTCCTTTACAATTTACAGCCCACGGCCAAGGGTTCCTACAAACTTTTCCAGAATAGAAGGACAGGTTGGCCATATACGATACCTTCAAACAGTCTCGTACTGAACTCTGAAGCAGAGAGAATTCTTTTTTCTATTAAAAGTGTATACCTCTGAAAGACAACAAATTTTCTTACTGTTATTATTTTCTGCCCAATATTTCTTTCGGCAATATAACAGTCTTATTTCCCGAATAAAACGTGAGTATACTTTCACCACTTAATTTTGATGCCGGGGCTTTGCACATAAAAAGGAACGGACTAGCAAATAAAGAAAAAACTCATGATTTTTCTGTTGTAAATAAAATAAAAATCGCCTATTCATATAGCAGTAAACAAGCCAGAAAAACAATATTTGAGTTTTATTTATTTCAGAATTGTAATATGAATCATTAAGATTTTAAGAATATAGCATATTCTCAGTTAAAATTGTGTCATCTTTTGATATTTGTCCTTAGGTTGCTGTTTTTTGTTGAAGACCTTGATATTTTTAATATTTTTGCCACGTTCCAGGACGAACTCTATTTGTCTGTTAAAAAAATAAGCTCTTCCATATAAATCATACAACGGTTTATTGTCACGTGAGTCCTGGTAGTATAAAAAAAGTCTCATCTTTCATGCAGAAGGTAGTTTTGTGTGTTCACTCAAAGATAAGACCATCCTTAGAAAAACGAAATTTTTTGCTAAAATTGGCCATTTTGTATAAATTTCATACCTTTACTGTATCAGCAATTTTCTTTTCCATTGTGACATTTTTCTGAATTCCGATGCTTGACCAAGACTACTATAATACCAACTTTTAATTTAATTAATGTAGTAGCAATTCGGGTAACAACTCGTGATGCCGTGACCATGATGTGCAGAGAACAGAACTTGGTGATTCATTAAAAAATCTGCACTTGTTTAGATCTCAAACGCAGCAAGTAAAGGATAAATAATCCCATTGTTTCCACATATTAATCTTCCATTATGAAATCATGCATGCTATCTTTATTTACGTTTACTTAATCATCATGTGACTTAACCGCTCAATAATATTGCACCAATTTTTTTTTCAATATTGATTTTTTCAATCACCTTCTGTATGATTTTTTTGTAATTTTCCCGAGGTATTTAAAATCTCAACATGGTCTTGATTAAGATTGCTGTCATCAAAGATGACACAATGTAGTCTGGTACAAGTGTACCGCCATTTTTCTACCCCAAAGGTTGAGTCTTTAGAATGCAATAAAATGTGAGGACATATCTGTCGGTCTACAGAGCAGCGTCACATGCCACAAGACAGCACGGTACATATCCACATAACTACATTTCTTACACGCATAAACTTGAGTACTATTTGAGGATTTAGATGACATGTATATAAAGAGTTTAAAATTTTTGGATTTCTATCAAACGACGTGTCGAAAATTACACTCAAGGGGTTTAAACCAGTACCATATTAGCTAGAAACGGCTTTAATTCTGTGAATCTAACTAAGCCTTCCATAATAAATTCTAAGGTCTGTATATTTGATTACACATTTTTAGGCAGTGGCAATTAGTTAGAGGAAAGTAAAATAATTGCAAAATTAAAATTTCAGATAAAAGAGAATATTTCCACATGCAATTATATATTTTTTCTTCAATATGGTGCATAAACACATCTACTAAAAAATTATTAAATATGCAGTTTATTTTACACCCAAAATTTTCCAGATGAGCAACACATCACAGGCTGTTGTTTTTTTTATTCGTATCTGATAGTTTTGTAATTGGTACAGAATATTCTTCTCTCTAACCGAACTCGGGAATTTATTACCATGCTCACAAAACAAGCTAATTGTCTCTATTTTAAAACGTATTAATTAAATTTAACAATCATGTAACTTTTAATAATACCTGTCAATATTGCGCTAACACATTTACCTGTCTCACAAGTCATATCTTCGTTCATGTCGACATCTAAAACATTTCATAATAATTTTAACACATTCTTTCTTCTGCTATATTTTCGATTATAGTATTCATTATGAAAACAACTTCATTTATATCTCTTTTATAATTAGATTTAATCTTACCTGGACATCAGAATGTTTATCTAATTCCCCATTTTATTCTTAGTGCAAGGGAAGACACTTTTTATTTCAGTTTTATGCTATCTTCATACGCAGCTTTGTGAGCTTATGAGGTTTAATAAACCTCTAACCTTACACACCCTTGTATATAAAATTTTCGAATATTAACAAATCTCCCAAGGTGGACTCATAATACCGTAAAAGTAAAATACTTACCACCTCAACAAAGTAGGGGATAAAACATATATAATGAAAGTATGGCGATTTATGTATTATCTCATTAGGCTGTATTACAAGTTTTATTACATGGTATTTGCTGCGTAATATTCTCTATAGCAATTAGTTCAAAATACTTGTGGCAAAAATAAAAACTTGAAATTTTAGGCAATTAATTTACCTAATAATGACAGGTTCCCCATTAAACAAACACTTGTTTGCTCCGTAACTGTTAATTGTAAGCAGGTAATAGGACCAGATTAAACAATTTATGACATTTAATATTAAATTTGCCTATAAATTATGGCCCGAAAAATAACGACAAAAACACCAATATTGGAGAAATCAAATGGTAGTGAAATTGACAAGTACCAAACACAGGTTGAATAGTATAACTTAGACATTAAGGATGGCACGAATTAGACTTTGAATCGCGTAATGTCTTCAAAGCTATAAGCTTTAGAAATGTTGTGTAATCGAAAGGAAAAGGAGTTCGTAGATACGAAATCCTCAATGGACACACTACCGGCTAACCGGTTCTGACAGCCTTCTTGCAGCCACGGCACAATACCAACACGTGGCGATAACACTACGCAGCCGTCAGCTCCTGAAGATGGGCACATGGTTGCCCGAAACATGTTGAGCAACTTGTAAAGGAGAAATAAGGGATAACACAAAAGTGACATCTAGTTGGTTTCTTATCCATACTGAAAGACAATCTGCATGCCAAGAATGCAATACCCATATTTACTATCGGGATTTTAGCTTTCAATTTACATCCGATCAGAAACTTGATCATATGCAAAAATATATGCCTAATAAGAAATCAAGAAAGGCCTTAGATTAACTATGCATGAGATTCCGTTTACTCTCGCACATGCATTATTCAAAACAAACCGTATCTCTATCGCCGCAGCTCCCAATTCAATCGAATCGCATTACCAAGTGTTTCTGTTTACGATGCTCATAAAATTCGAGGTCTACTGGGAGAAACATTCTGATCTCATTCCACAGTCAGGTTGGGTAAAACACGGCTGACGAAACCACTTTAACATTCCACCTTGTATCTACGTTACAACAATTAGTCTGAAGTCAGAAAGAAAAGCCTCTCCGTTCTCATTACTTTATTCACTACTTTTAACTTAATTGTTCCCCCACCATATTGAAATATATTCAGTTGCTTTCTTCAGTGACAAATTTGGTAATAATCAACCAAAGCTGAAGAAGAAGGTAGTAAATTTTCATATAAATTCGGTATCTTTTTCAGACGTTCAAATTTTTCACAACATAGGAAACCAAATATGAAACACTGCATGTTGTGCAATATTTAAAAATTGCATTACACAGTCTCTGGTATCATCACACCTATAGGTGTGATGATACCAAAGGCTGTGTATTGCAATTTTGACCTCCTGATGATGAACACATGTGCTCGAAACATGTAGAGGCATGAAATAAAACTTATAATGAAACAAAATTTTGTGCATCAAGTTGGTTAAATACTGAGATAAATATACTGTAGCTCATTGTTTTCCAATTACACTATAATTACTGGCAAACTCTTCTCCACTTCCATCGTCACAGTAAAGAGACAAAAATATCAAGAGAAATAAGTAGATATGCGTTTATAGTTTAGCTTTCGGTTACTGCTGACAATTTGGTATCTCAGAAAATTATGCTTTTCCTGTTACAAGAATTTATTACTAGCAATAAAAACGCTTGAGCCACTGATGAAGAAATTCCTGATATATTAATACAAAACCCTATGAGCTTCCCATTTAACATAAAATAGTTCTGTCTGCGTAATTGTTAAGACTAGTAGATCAGTTTCGAAAATCATATTTATTTCTTGTATCGAGCAATGTGTGTCATCATTTACAAATCATGGCTTAATAGATAAGAAAAGGCAAGATGCGTAAGAAATTCCATAAGGATGAACGTAACATAGCACAGTGTATTTTTAAGATTGTGAGGGCAGAGATCTAACACTTAGTGCTGTTTTACTATCTTTATATTGTTCTTGCGAAAGACCTGATCTTGGCTTAGTTTAGCCGAAATATGGATCCTGTTGTATCTTGTGTTACGTGTTGTGTGGGGACCGCGGTAACACAGTGGTTAAGGTGCTGTGCTACAAATCTAAAGGTCGCTACTTCGATCCCAGCGGGTGTGAGTTTATTCTTTATTGACATAAAATCCTTCCGATCGCACTATGGCCCTGGGGTCGACTCAGCCTCCAACAGAAATGAGTACCAGGAGTGTTTCCTGGGGTAAAGGCGGCCGGTGCGTAAGGCTGACAACCTACCACCATCCTGTGCCGTTGTCACGAAATCTGGCAACCTTAACTTCCTGGAACCCTCTGGGCCTGTCCAGGCCTGTAATGTGACTGCTTTACCTTTACCTTTACATGTTGTGTACGACTGAATTTAAAAATTTGAAAAAATTTTCAATTATATTTAGGTTTAATGTGCGATCGTGTAGATACTCTCGCATGTTAATGAACAGCATTGCGTGGCCGAATAAACAGAGAGTATTGAAATGGAAGTGTTGTGGAAAGCAAGGTTTGAACTTTTCAGTTATGTATCTGTATTTTTTAAGCGATTGAAAATAACGCTCTAAATATTTCAATCAATGTAACCAATGGTCTGCCCGATATTTGAACCCATCATTCCTGCTTACGAAGTAGAGAGAACAGAAATGTATCTTGGGAGTACCAAACCTTAAATTCTCCAATTTTCCGAATACTGGAGGTCGTCAGGTTTTTCGTGTTGTACTACAACGTCGCCATTTCTAGACCAGTTAGCGCACATTTATGTTTCAGCATGGTACAACATTATATCGTGAGGTTCATGAGTTCAGAATTAAATATCCGGGTGAAATTTGTACCGTATTAACTTGGTTGAAGTTGCACTGCGATTTAGCTTCACTTCCTTAATACAAATAAAGCAGCGAATATCCATGTTAGCATATAAAGGAAACTAATCAAGATCGCCTGCGTTATTGCACAGGAATACGTCTAGTTTTATAAGTATTTGTCTATTGAAGACGATACAAAAACCACATTATACGAGTACATAAAGTAAGATTGTACCTCACAGAGAATCAACTAGATTCTCTTATCACTCCGTCCTTATCTCTTAGCGGCCCAATATCTGACACCGTGGAAATGAAAAATCAATGGGGAATTGCACTCGTTTATATTTGGTAAAGAGCCCCTCTGAAAACTTTTACGTTGTGGGGAGTTGCTGTAACCATCTTGCATCCACATTTATTTCTGAAAAAAGTACGAAATGGCTACGATAATGATACAGCAATTATTGGAAAATCTCTAGTTCGTGCAGATATACGTATAGCGTTCAGCAGTACATTCGGGTTTGTAGAAAGTTAGGTAGGGCACTTCATGCCATAGAAATACGAGAATAAGAGTGTTTGTGTAAACTGTAGGAATGTAGGAGCGTGTGATTGGATTAGGTTTGTATTTGTGGGATGAGGGACAATGGGGTAGATGAAATAAGTAAGGAATCAGAGGTAAACGTGGAACCAAATAAGTAAGGAATCAGAGGTAAACGTGGAACCAAATAAGTAAGGAATCAGAGGTAAAAGTGGAACCAAATAAGTAAGGAATCAGAGGTAAACGTGGAACCAAATAAGTAAGGAATCAGAGGTAAACGTGGAACCAAATAAGTAAGGAATCAGAG
>Ga0123352_10013256_pt1 | contig 13080 bp, 7 predicted proteins | sample TergutLab28metaG_FD_89700 | JGI IMG/M metagenome (GOLD analysis project Ga0123352, IMG submission 89700) | Labiotermes labralis P1 segment gut microbial communities from Petit-Saut dam, French Guiana - Lab288 P1 | ecosystem: Host-associated > Arthropoda: Insects > Digestive system > Gut ... | reverse complement strand
CCCCCCGTCCACTTTAATGGCTGTTTGGCCATTTAAAGGGCTCACTGCACAACATATATATATATATATATATATGTCGTTAGGCGGCTAAGTGTTAACATATTATGTGCGTTTAGTTGGAATAAAAAGAAGTGATTGTGTGTATGTACAGATTATTGTTTTTTTGGGTTGTGGTCCTGTTCCCTTCGGATTAGAACGTTAAGTTCTCAGTAGAATGTGCCCTTCGTGGTCATCACCATCGGAACATCAGATCGTGCTGCAAAAAAGTAAACTATGTTCAGTATTTTCCTAAATGTATTCTTAATTCAAAGTTTTATGTATTCACCAACTGATGCACTAGTGAGTTGTCTTAAAAAACAATATTAAAATTTACATTAAAACAGCTCCGACATGTTTTGGAGTTATGGTTAGACCATCATCAGGGAGCGCATTAATTTGTGCTTACTAAAGTTACAGTTGTTAAAACAGTCCATTAAAATACATTGGTGTGTAGTTAGTACGGTGGTGGTGTGGCTGCATATATTAGGTCCTTATTGGTGTATGTGTGTTGCACTCTTCGGCAGCACATACGCAGCCACACCACCACCATATTAACCACACACCGATGTATTCTAACGGTCTATTTTAACAGCCGTAACTTCAGTAAGCACAAATTAATGCACTCTGTGATGATGGTGTAACTGTAACACCGAAACATGTCGGAGCTGTTTTAATGTAAATTTTAATGTGGTTTTTTTAAGACAACTCACTGGTGCATCAGTTGGTGAATAAATAAAACTTTGATAATATCAAGATGCTGCACGGTACGAACGTGAAAAATATATGTATGCTTAAAAACTAAACTTGTCTTTAAAAAATAGTATTGTTGAATAGTGTCATATGAGTTGACATTTTAGGTACCAGTATGAAAAGTTAACTCTTCTAGTGAGTGAGTGGGCTTGAAATTTTTAGCCATGGTACTATAGAAGGTACAAGAGTGGCCATTTACTGAGATACTTTTGTGTTCTGCAGTGTATAAATTATGATATCTTGCCAGAATTAGTAGATTCATATTCCTGTTATTTTAAATGTAATGGCATTGTGGCAAAGTTCTCAGCAGAAATAACACATTCTTAACACATAAGTGTCCTGTGAAGTTGAGAATCATAGTAACGTGTCTATATCACATTTGAGCTCATATTAGCTGTGTGTTTTGATTGATAACATCCTGTTTTAGCAAATGTCTTGAAGAATAGTATGATCATAACAAATGGCATTGCTTTATATGACAACTATTACACAATTTTGAAGCAGGTTTTCTAAGTTAGCTGTAGTCTTTTTGGAACCTCAGGGGTATTTTTTGCCCCTTACAGTGCACAGAATATGTCCCATTTGTTGACCCATTCTGGCCTCATTTTTCTAGCTTTATCAAGGTGATCCTCAGTTTCTCCAAGTTCATCTGTGCTGATCTCATCTATACTTCAGAGACTTTATCTGTCTTCATTCTGTCAGTATTGTGAATTAATTTCCTTGTGTTGTAAAAAAAATTTGTTAATATTGGTTTGTCAATCATAACTCCAAATTTATGCACAGCTGCAAAAAAAATGGCACTTTGGCCCCACCTTCCAGTTCAGCAGCCCACAAAAAAATGGTACTTGGGCCCTTTCTTAAAGTTACTACATAATTGTACAGTAAAAACAAAAGGTTTGCCGTCTATCATAGCAACACCTCAAATTTTCCTTTCTAAAGTACCAGCGTTTGTTCTGCATATCCCTGAATCTCACAGAGAACATTGCAGCCTCAGTCTGGAATGCAGTTGATGCTTAACTGTTTCTGTGAGACCCCCCCACTAAGAATGGCATGTGGGGTGGCAGATTTTGACTATATTCGGGTGTGCACTTCTAAAACTACTGCCAAACTTTCAGGCTCTTGCCTTTATTTTTCTCAAGTTATGTTTGCCACTGATGTACCCAAAGATGCATTCTTTTTGTTATATGTGTATAAAGTTGTGTATGGTTTGTATGAGGAAATGTGATATTGATATAAGCATAATAGAACACCACCACAAATCTTAAAGCAGGTAAGCATATAATTCCATTATTTCTGTAATGAATAAGTTACAGGTTATGAAAATGTGTGACTGCCAGTATGTTAGCCTATTGCTACTGACATGGGGAGGCAGTCGTTTGATGCACTCCAATTTGGTTCTGGTTTTACAGTGTAATAGTGGAGCCTGCTCTGCAACTTTGTGGCCAAAATATCGGGTATAGACACTCTGCTGTTGCTTCTTAATGCCCAGTTATACTTCCCGCATTATTCGTTTGGTCTTATGATACCTCTTGCACAGACAGGCTGCCATGTTACTTGCAGTGGCACTGTTGTATATAGTTTGTTAATGGAGTGGGTGGTCTGAGATTAACTCCAGCGACAGTCATTTATTTGTTATTAATGACCATGTTTTGAATTGCTTTGGGAGCAGTAAATAATTGTGTCAGTAATATTTTGCATGTCTGTCAGCATTTTTTAGCAGCATTTGTGTTCATCAGTGACCCATTATGCCTGATTTTATTAATGAGTGTGTACAGTGCCAGGAACTGTGAGCATGGGGAAATTTTTACTTAATTTTCTCTGACATATGGTCACAATCTGGCAGAACTGCATCCCACGATTCACACAGAAAAACGTGGTTCAGCCGTGTGTGTATAAGATCGTATCCACACGCAACTAAACTACAACAACAACCAGCATTTCCATGTTGGACACAATTCCACCAGTATGTAGATAGTTTTAGCCGCAGTTGTTGTTAGCAGCTAGCGTGACATTAACCATTGTTTGGTAAGATGTTAGACATATTTGCACAATTATGTCAATAATTTTTTACTGCTAGAGGCATTTGCTGAATTTGACATGTAGGTGACACTGCATTGTGATAAATTCTTATAATAAAACTAACTAGATGCACTAATTTCTCAAATTTTGTATTCAGAATAAGACCCTACATGTTTCGGACAATTCCTCTGTCCATCATCAGGAGTTTTTCACTGTACACACAGCAGTGGTGTATGTCATACAGGTTTGCTGGCAGCTTGCGAGCAGGATCAGGATGCAAGCTGTCAGCAAACCTGTATGACATATACCATTGCTGTGTGTACAGTGAAAAACTCCTGGTGATGGACAGAGGAACTGTCCGAAACATGTAGGGTCTTATGCTGAATATAAATTTGAGAAATTAGTGCATCTGGTTGGTTTTATTATAAGCAATTGCTGAAGTATCCTAACTCATCAGACCAGAGCGACAGGCACACGATAAAATTTTTCACGCTGAACTGCAGACACGTGTCATGTTGCCAAATGCCAGTTGGTGTTATGCGTGTTACTAACAACAGCTGTGGCCAAAGTTATATAACGGTGGAAGTGCGTTCAGATTGGAAATTCTGGCTTTTGTTCGTGGATTTGATTCAGTGTACTTACTGCTGAACAGTGTGTTTTTCTGCATGAACTGTATGTGAAATGTGGTTCTGCCATATTGTGACAGGATGTCAGAGAAAATTACATCACAGGTTTTTTCCAGGTTCACGGTTTCAAGCACAGTAGGCATCTGTCAGCATCTTTATGAAGTCAGGTGTACTAATGGACAAGAGAGCTACTACAGGGGTGCTGACAGACATAGAGGATAGTATGGACATATATCTGTATCACTTCTAAAGCTATTTCAAGCTTGGTGATCAAGGAAAGAAAATATTACTGACAAAATAAACCCCTGAGCCCCCACTATGTAGGCAGACTTTGTACATCAGTGCTACCACATATAACACAGCTGTCTACTACCACACATAACATGGCCGTCTTCTACCAAATGTAACATGGCCGCCTGCTACCAAATGTAAGATGATGGCCTGCTACCACATGTAACATGGCCGCCCGCTACCACACGTAACTTGGCCGCCTGTTACCAAATGTAACATGGCCACCTGGTACCAAATGTAACATGGCTGCCTGCTGCCACATGTAACATGGTTGTCTGTCTGCATAAGAGATATTTAGATATCAAGTGAATAATGCAGGAAGTATAAGTGCATATTACAAAAAAAACAAAAGTGGAGTATCTACAACTAATATTTGGCCATGAAGATGCAGTAGTGTCTACCACCACACTGCAAAACAAACCAAATCAGAGGGTATCATTTCACTGCCTCCCCTTTTTGGTTGTAGTAAGGCACTTTGCTCCAATAGTTGCTTCATACTCACAGACATTTAAATGCAGACAGCAGGCAGAGTGTCAGATATGTGTGAAGTGTTTTCGTTGGTGGTTGTCTTTTGGGTTTATGTGCCATGTGCTAGATGTGTGTTCTGATGTTTCGAAGGAGTGTACTGCCTTCATCTTCAGTAAGACTGAGTCTGGACTGAATGGATGTTGAAGTGGTTTGGGGGGAGGGGGGGAGTGCCAGTAATGAACTGCAGGAGTGAGTTCCAGGGATGGCATGTGGATGGGTGTGAGTGGTGAGCTTCAGAGCAGCTGTTTTAAGGGTTATCAGTGGGAACGTGTAGGTGGAGCAGTGTGTGTGTGGTAATCTTGTGAAGGGACCTAAGCACCTTGCAGAGTCTCCATGTGCACGTGTCCAGCCGTGGGGTCATGGAGGTGTGTCCTGCTTGCTGAACACACAGACATGTCCAGCAGCGAGGTCACCAAGGAAGCCAATGAACACGAGAATAAGACGTCTCTGAGCGAGCTCTGGAGAGAGGTGTCGACAGATAACTGTGAAGTTGTCCATCTGGGTGTGGCACCCTATCTTCACCTGTGTCATGAGGGAGGAGGTGTTATTGCACAGCTTCAGATGAGCTACAATGAAAGGCACATGGGTGTTACAGCACTCTTTTGTGATTCCTGTTTGAGTACTTTTTGAGTTTCCCACATTCTAGGCACATGCCATTTGTGTAATGAAGAATGTCGTACATATCATTGCCAGGGCATGTTCCTCTGTATCTACTGCATTCATAGGACACTGACACCAAAGCCTTATACAGCATGCCACCCTTTTAACGCGTTCAGCCTCAGGCTAGTGCAGGAATAAGAGTGCAGTTTTGGCTCCGTTTATATAGTCTTTGACATCTGTATATTCATTTCATCTTGGGAGTCCAATTATGGATATGAATATGCATTTTGTAAAGGCACAAATAGCCACAGCTGCTGAAGCACTTGTGCCACACCTCTGACCACCCTTCCACCCCCCATCCTCCTCCTCCAGGTATGCAAGAAATGCCGTGTTAAAGTCTCAGCTGATACAGAGACTCTCTGGTCTGAGCTTTTATAGTGGTTGTCCTTAGGCCTGCCAGTCAAGTACTGGGTTAGTAGAGGCCAGTTAAATGTGATGTCACACGCACAGGAACCAGATTTCTTCTTTCGGCGAAACTGACGAGTCCATTTAAATTGGCGGGGGCGTCAGTTCAGTCGACTGCCGGCAGCTGATGTGTGCGCGTCAGCAGTATTAATGCTGGATACACCATGTTCTGAGGTAGTGTGAAGGGTGCTGGCCAGTTTCCCCTTCACTGCCCCTCCCGTGCATCACCGTGTGCCATTATAGTTCAACTGGAGTCTGCCTTAGATTAGGCCTTGGTAGAAACTTCATCCCTTCCAAATCATAGATTACTCTCATCGAATCATCTGGCACTTTGTTGTCTGAGCTGCTGACAGTTTGTTAAGTAAGGCATAATAAATAAATGAATGAATAGAACCTTTGGTATAGTACTTTTTGTGAGAGGACGCTGCTGCTTTCTGGTATTTTATTTTAGGAGCAGTGGCCTTGGTAGTCCAAGCAAGATTTCAGGCAAGGTCTCGGTTGCATTTACCGTTACAGCAAATTGTCACCAGTCTCCCATACATTAGGTACCAGGTGATCATTACTTGGATTACAAAGCACTTGACCTCTGATATCTGTACAGTGTGGAGTTTAACAGTGTGTGGGATTTAATCTACATATCTGAATGTGCTTGGGAGTGACCTCTTTTTGAGTTTCATATTGTTGAAGTGTTGCTTAACTTTTTACTGCGAAACTTAAGTACGATTATGTACACACACAATACTAAAACCATACATCATATGCGTCTGTCTGAATCTGTCCCTAGAAATGCCATTGTTTATAAAATATCTGAAGATGGTAATGCTCTTCAGTGCTCTTCTTCAGATGAATTAACTTTTGTGTCCTCTTTCTGTGTCACCAGTGTTGAACCCTTTTAAACAAGTTGACAAATCATTTTTCCCCACAATGAAATGCATTAAAAAAAAAATCAGTGACTGCGAAGTTTCCTTTTTGTGGGTGGGGGGGGGGGGCCAACCCTTTACACCCTATATATTGTGTGTGTGTGTTGTTTCCAGGAACATGTTCTAACCCTTTCAACACCAAGTTACATCCCATCTGCCATTTCCTGGCATTATTAGGAGCTCACCATATTTTCCATGTTAGCAGGGTAAGGGTTAAAAGTGGGAACCAACTGAACATACATTCCTCTCGATCTTAACAAAAGAAAGACTTTTTTACTAGTTTCTGCCTCCTTTCTTACTGTTTCATGCATACCCCCCCCTCCCAGATTTCGCTTGTTTCTTTCCCACGTCTTTCCTCCGTACTTCCAACCTCAGAGATGTACTGTTCATTGTCTGTTATCTTATTTTTAAGTACTTTGATGTCGTGACAGCAGCTAAGTGAATTGGTGAGGTGCAAGAAACGTGAGGTGCAAGAAACTTGATTACTGCATATGAGTTCTTAGTCTAAGATTTTAATCTGTGTGTCGTGTGCTAACATTCATATGTGTTGTATTTCTCAGGTAACGTGATCCTGGTTGTGGAGCTGGGGGATTGGACCTGCATAGTAGTTCAGAGATGGCAGTTTGTAGGGTTTAATCGTTGTATAAGTACAGTATCTCATTTTCAGTATATAATTGTAGTAGTTTTTGCAAAGTGGCAGGCGCACACTTATGTGCCGCAGGCATAGGTACACAAATGATGAAGCGAATTATAATTCAAATTTCTGACAATTGTTCGTTTTCTTTTATTAATTTCATGCATAGATTCCAGAACATTATTTTATTAGCCCTATTCTCAGAAAAACAGAAAATGCAGTCCATTTTTGTTTCCTGAGAATTTATTGTATTGCAGTTTTTTTTTTTAATTTCTAATGCCACTTTCTCAATCCATTGTGTTATAATCCATCAGATGTTTTATTGTGGTTGTGAATGATGAATTGGAAAGTACTTAAAAGGAAATGATTCTGGTTATTTTGGATCTAAAATAAAAGCATTTTTCAGCAGAGGTCAAATAATACAAAAATTCTGTCAGCACAGTGAACCACTGAACCAAGAATGAAACTCAGGATTTACTGAATATGAAGTGTTGTCTGGTGAAATGAAACATTTTGTAATATACTTGATGTGGCCTGTCACAGGACTTGAGTGAACAGTGCTGTGACAGAAAGTGGTATGAACCACTGAAAACACAGTGCTTCTTACTCTGGGCTCACAAAATGAATTTAAGGGTTTGTTATGATTCTCAAGGTACAGTCATTACTTTCCTAAACACCATCAGCTGTTTGATCTTTGTAATGGAGCTGCATTGTTTTCAGTCACCGTTCTATCATATGTTTAGGCAGCCTTCAGCCATATGAGCAGGATGGTGTTCAAACAGTACACTAAAGGTGTTTGTATGCCACACAAGAAGATGCCAGTTTCAGTTGCTCTGTGAAGGATGGTCAAAGATCGAATCTCAGAGTGTATGTAGCATCCTCTGCGAATGTGGTTGGGTCTACATTGGACAGATGGGCTGCTCTTTAGAAACCAGAATGGAAGAACACCTGCTTGTGCATCCATCTTAGATATGCCAATAAGTTTGTAGTGGCAGTGTACAGTTTCAACCCAGAACACTTCCAACTCCTGGACACCCAAATCCTTACATAATCCTGTTATATAGACAGTGGGGCTCCATCTCAATAACAGAAACGGGGAAGATGGTCTGATCTATCAGCAAGTCATGAAAACCCTCACATTTATTCCTTGATGGAGTATGGGAGACCTTTCCCAAAATGATAAAGTTGCTTGTGGACCTTTGCAGAACCATGAGATAATGTTATGTCCTTCTGCTGGAAGTTCCACTTCCATACTGTTAGCCAATAATCTTGCTACTTCTTCAGTAGGGCCTGTAGTTAATGCCATGGATGTACTGCAGCCTATAGGCTTATTGCACTCACCGTATCCCCCCCGCCTGTTTGGACATTCCCACATTCGCTGCCAGATACCCCCATGTCCACAACGATGGGAGAGATCCTAGTAGCGAACGGTGGAACTATGTGGGCGAGAATTAACCGGTTATTTTGCCTGAAATTGGGACTTCCACATCAATTCAGGGATCTTTTACATGCCGCAAATCTGCGACATGGGACCCACGGCTTTACTTCCCTTCCGAAGGAAGGCGTGCTGAGGATTTTTTCACCCTTAAAAATCTTGCTGCTTTGGCCGGGTTTGTACCCGCCAGCTTGGGTACTTAAAGGCAGCACGCTGCCGCTAGACCACCGCAGCTGCTTCTTGCTACTTACTGATCTGCATCCAAAATTCCCCCCACATTGTCCTGCTGGACACCTAACAGTGACCTTGAAACTCCAACAACTTTATTTTCACCTGTTCAATTTATTGTAATCATTTTATTAATATATATTTCTGTCAACACAAGTATGTAATAAACCTCAGGCCAAGCTAAGAACCATGAAGTTTGTAGCTTAGACTGAGGATAACTTTTTAAGTCGAAACATGTCGCGTTGGCTCTAACTCATGCCTTTATTACATAGTTGTGTTGATGGAAATATATATTAATAAAGTGGATACATAGAATCAGTACACAATGGGATAACTTCGTTCAAATTATTGTATTAGATTTTTTTATGTTCATACGGTGCATATTGATTGATAAATATTTATTATGTACCAACATATGCACAAATAAGTAGTGTAAATTTATATTGAAATTGCGCTGACACCTAGGTTGAAGAGAGCCAACAAGGTGTCACGTTTGTAGAAGCTTGTTTCCCAGATAGTATGATCTGTACCAGAGGCTGCAACTGCAGTTTCGTGTACTCCTGACGATGGGCGCGATGGACACCCGAAACATGTAGAGTAATTTAGCAGTAATAAATGTCTGAATACAGTTGCATCTTGTTGGATCTCTTTAACCTGGAATTACGATGCACAGAACAACAAACGTAAAATTTACTCATATGTGTTTCAGTGTTAATACACCATCTTCAGACAGTTTACAAGTTGTGTTAGCTAAAGTTATGAATTATTAAAATGATAAAATACAGTATAGTAGTGTGTGGCTATGGTAAAATCTTGGTAAATATGGCTGTATATGTAATGCCCAGCCCGTCTCATTCTTCTCCATTTTATCACCCGCACAATATTGGGTGAGGAGTACAAATCATTTAGCTCCTCGTTATGCAGTCGCCTCCATTCCCCCGTTACCTCGTCCCTCCTAGGTCCAAATATTCTTCTCAACACCATGTTCACTTACACCCTCAGCTTCCTTTCCTCCCGCAGTGTGGAATGACCAAGTTTCACAACCATACAAAAGAACAGGCAAAATTATAGCATAACAACACACTATTGTATTTTATCATTTTAATAATTTATAACTGGCTAACAGAACTGTAAACTCCCTGAAGATGGTGTATTAATATTGAAACATGTAGGAGTAATTGTAATATAAAAATACACTACTTATTTGTGCGTGTGTTAGTATAATAATAAAAACATTTATTATTGCATTAGATTATACTTTTACTTCTTTTCATTCATTTTATGGGACTTCGTGTTTATTTTAGTTATGATATTTTAACACTAAATTATTCCCACCCCTGCTCACACCCCTGGTGCATCCTCATCAGTGGTACTTTAATCCCAACATTTCACAGTTTCGGTAATTCGCCGTTATTCCGGCCAACCGCCCATCTCTTGATCATTGCAGTATATCATTACCTTCACCTGCAAACTCTGGCCTGTGCTACAAACATCCCAACTGGTACACCTTGGCACTTCATACCACTACCACCTCCCACCCCCCACCCCCCCAACTCACCTCCCCCTCTGTCCTTTCCCTATCTTCATCACCTATACCTCTATAGCAGGCTGTAACTTCTCTGCATCTACTGTTTGTGGACTGTTTAACACGGAAAATTAAAGGACGCAGCCCTTGAAATATCAGGAATGGTTTACCCAGTGAAACACTGTAACGTCCCGGAAGACTGGAATCTGCATGTTTGTGTCGTTCGTATTAAGATATTTAAAGATGCAAGGGTTCTTTGATGTTGGCTGTTCAAACAGTAGTGCATGTATGCATAAGGACATGAAAGTTGCACAGGTCCCTTCAGGTTAATATACTAGGCAGATGTGTGTCATTGGTACTGAGGAGAATGTCCACGCTGGGCTTTTCAAAAGCCCAGCGTGGACATTCTCCTCAGTACTTCGGGTGGGACAGTTAACACGCACAGAAGGTGCTGTGTGTAATTGGGAGGTAGGCAGCCAACCTTGCATATCATATACAGGCATCTAAAGGTCTGCTTAGCAAGATTATATTCGCGTTCTATGGAGACACTTCCCTATTTACTTACGATGGCTTAGTGGATGCGGAATGTGCATTGAACATTGTGGACAGCAATGTGCACTGTTTCCTATGTGTGCATTGTCATTTTCTGCTGGTTATTGGTTTTAAAGAAAGGGATGTTGGTATAACATTTTTAAAAGGGAGCCAACGTATGCAGTCGGATTTATGAACGTAATTTTGTTACATATTTGTTACCGACGTTTTTCAGCCAGTCGTCTTCTGCAGGGTGACGAGAACAAGAATACAGATACTGTTACAATGCGTTGAAATCACGCCACCGTTAAAATCATATAATTTTTTGTTAGAATTCACAGATTAAATATTGAAATATTGATGAGTATAAAATATTGGAAGTTAAAAAAAGTTATTGTGGGGGGGGGGGGGGGGTATAGTTCTGTGGAATGATGTCTATAGAAGACATGGTGAATTACAATCCTGTAATAAAATTGATAGTGAGGATGCAGTATTGGGTATTGAGAGAGGCCAGCGATTACCATGCAATAGAATCACATTCATAAATCCAAGTGGGTTTTTGTTGTTGTTGTTTGAAAAATTTTGTACATCTGATTAACACATGGAACATGGGCTGTCCGGAAAGTATCCGTCCATTTGGAATATCTTGAGAACCGGTCGTGTGGCCTTGATGTAACTTGGCAGCCAGTAAGAGGAGACCTTACTGTACATCCGTGAACAGTCACTCTCCCGTGGGGCTAGTCAGTCGGCAGTGAGACGCCACTGACTGAGCCTGTGTACTGTGTGACTGTCGCATTCAAAATGACCGAGTGAGCAGATCAGCTTCATCATGACAATGCACCTGCCCATTCTACAGCTCTCATGTAGGCTTTTTTGGCAAAGCGTCACATCACCCAGGTCTGTCAGCCCCCCTCTCTTGCAGCCCAGATTTGGCCACCTGCAACTTCTGGCTTTTCCCAAAGCTAAAATTGCCGTTGAAAGGGAGGAGATTTGTGAATGCGACAGTCACACAGTACACATGCTCAGTCATTGGTGTCTCACTGCCAACTGACTAGTCCCATGGGAGAGTGACTGTTCATGGATGCACAGTAAGGTTTCCTCTGGCTGCCAAGTTACATCAAGGCCATGCAACCAGTTCTCGAGATATTCAAAAAGGACGGATAATTTCCAGACAGCCCTCATGTCAAAAAGTAGTGTTTCCCTGGAATGAGTGTAATCACAGTAAAGTGACCATTATGTGACACACTATTTGGTGCATGAGGTTGGTGTTACACTGTGAGAGCAGTACTTATATAATGACTGTGTATGTAAAACTCTTACATGGCAATAGTTTACACCTGTGTTGACTTTCACAGGTTGCAGCACAAGTGCTTTCAAGTCAGGAATCCTGGGTTCACGTGTTGGCCAGGACTCTGCCTTTTGTTGCAGTTTTTTGTGCTTTTATGTCAGTCCTCCTAGGATATTGCATGGGCAATACTGTCAGAGAAACCATATGCTTTCCTCTACATCATTTTACAACCATTTTAACCATTTTTTTGCATTAATAAATGATGAGTAACTGAGGAACCAGTTGCTTTTTATTTTTCCTTTGTAAGGTCTTAGATTTCTGCATCTGATTTGTGTTTTCTTATCAAGTTTTTTATGAAATGCGGACCAAAGTATGTAACAGCCACGCCTTTCACAATTTATTTCCATCCTAATGTCAGTCATCTGAATGAGTCTAGCGTTACTATGGTCTGAAAAGCTGCCAATGTACTCACCAGTAAGGCATGTGGGGGAATGAAGGTATTGCTCCACTAACTATTCCCTCAGTGAAAAGATGTAGGTGAGTGGTCAGCATCGTGACCTGGCTGCCCAACCTTGTCCAGCATGCTGAGAGGGCCTCAGAGCTAGACTGGGTGTTTCAGAGAAGATAAAAGAGTCTTTCCCCTGCCCTGATTCAAAAGTCTGGGTTATTCAGCTCATAGCCTGACCACTCTACAGTCTGCAGTTTCTCCACTCCCCGTTTTTCATTTTGAAAGAACAATGCCAATTCTTTTACAATTCCATTCAAGGGTTCATTCAGTAGATGTGTCTTTTTACTACGTGTTCTCAGTGTACCTCGCACTTAGCACCTTGTTTAATAATTTCATTCCCCTGTCTTCTTCATTAGTGATGGGGTTTGTGTGGGTGGTGCTGAACCCGCTGGGTTCTGCTACTGCATTTGGCTGTACAAACAATTTACATTGAAGGCATTCGTCATTCATTCATTCAGTATTCTGTCTGACGACAGGTCCAAAGCCTCCTCTAAAACGATTCCTCCACATAGTGCGATCTAGAGCTTCCTCCTCCAAATGAGAATATCCTCTCCTGTCCTTAAGGTCATACAGTAGTTTCTTACGTCTTCTTCCTTGTCTTCTTGTCACTTCCATCTCTCCCTTTATCTTTCCTTCGATAACCTGTTTTAGAAGGCAGTTTCTACGTAAGATGTGACCAATCCAATTAGCCTT
>Ga0123352_10013255_pt1 | contig 13080 bp, 6 predicted proteins | sample TergutLab28metaG_FD_89700 | JGI IMG/M metagenome (GOLD analysis project Ga0123352, IMG submission 89700) | Labiotermes labralis P1 segment gut microbial communities from Petit-Saut dam, French Guiana - Lab288 P1 | ecosystem: Host-associated > Arthropoda: Insects > Digestive system > Gut ... | reverse complement strand
CATATATATAAAGGTATATCATAGTCACGGATTACTGATCAAAGAGCAACATATCACAGACATCAACCCCCTCTATAACATAATAAACAAAACTAAGATCATACCACAACTTACAAGCATGGAGGCAGAAGGACATCACTGACGAGCACACAGCAGACAATCCAGATCCATCATACACGTAATAAGACATGCTTCCACCATACCATAAGGGCAACATATGTAGCAACTTTAGTATGTACGAGGAACTCCCTGAGGATGGTTATATGTGATAACCGAAACATGTAGGAGTGATTAATGATTTTAGTGTGTTATATTTTAGTGTTTTAAAATATCAACATAATTTAAAGAAAACATATAAGTGCATAAGTTGGTTATAATAAAGTGAATATATTCTAAAATGCACGGTGAAATGGTGAAAATATGTAGAGTGAACTTGCAGAATAATAAATAGACTGCTTTGTGTTGCATCTCTTTGGACAGTTATTAATATACTACTGATATATTCGAGGTTGAACTCAGCTAAGCTAGACGAATCTGGTGTTTGAGCTTGCTATATGTTAAGCACATAAATCTCAATTCTTTTAAATAAAATTACACAAAATATCATACTGTTATTGCTCATTATGTGGGACACAGAGCAGTGTGGTTTCATAACTGATTTCGAACCAGTTAAACGTTGAAACAACTGAGCAATTTTCAAGTTACGTTCTTAAACACCTCCTTGTTGGTAAAGGGCAAATTAATTATAATTATTGTTAAATTAAATCATACACTGGTAATAGGCTAATAAAATACAGGGGTGCTTATAAGTCCTTAGCCCGACCATGAAAGAAACAAGCTAATGTTTCTGTCAGAATGGCGTGAATTTCCTTCGGCGCCCTGCCTTGCAGGAAAAAAAAAGTTTTCAGTTCGCGTCTCGATGTTGTTGAAATCGCGCGCGTCCCTGACATGCTTCCGAGCTTGTTTCCTTCCTGGTCGGGCTAAGGACTTATCAGCACCCCGTATGTAAAGCTACCACATTTCTAACTCTTGCGTAAGTATTGTAGAACGGAATAAACCTTGGGCGTTTAGACAAAAACCAGTTCTTGCTGAGGAATTATTGTAGGCTGGGTGGTACTCACGTACTGTACAGAAAGATGATTACAAGTTCATGTGAATTAGGTCAGTAACAAAAATACGGAAGTTTATAGTAACGTAAAATTTGTCTGAAATCTATTTCAGACAACTATAGCTGTTACAACGCTATCTCATGCAGCATTGCATATAATTTTAACACAAGAAATTTGGAATTTATGTATTTTGAAGTACATTTCCTAGTACACTAGGGTTAACACTTTATATTTTGATGGAAGTCATCCTGATGTGTTTTAATTAGGAATACTTAAATTAATAAAATAAATTCACCGTCAAACACACCAATTTTTATTATGAAGATTTCTTCTACATGTTTCGACTCTACAGGTTCATCATCATGCCTTCATTACGAACCATTCCATTAAAAAGCTGCGTACATTCTTGGGATCCCAATCATTGTTTACAAATATGAAATAGGTTCGTTCTCAAATTATAAAATTATAAAATTGCGAAATAGATTCGTGTCTTTAGACACGAACCTATTTCGTAATTGATTGGGATCCCATAAACGTAGGCAGCTTTTTAATGAAATGGTTCATAATGAAGGCCTGATGATGACCCTGTAGGGTCGAAACATGTAGCCCAATCTTCATAATAAAATTTGGTGTGTTTTACGGTGAATTTATTTTATTTTAAGTATTATTTTATGTCTTACTCGAAGACTGTTTTTTAGTTAGATTTGTTAGTTAATTGGCCTTTGCTACTAAGAATTTGGTCAAAATTCCTTTCACGCCTTCTATGGCAGATACAAATGTGTAAGTATTACTTTGTTCCATAGCAGCCAACGGCATTTAGAGAACCAGTATTTAGGATTAAGTGGAGAGGCAGGCACAGCTGTAGTACACAGTACTTTACATATGAAAATTGGGATTTGACTAAATTCCCTCTCAACCAATACGTTAACTCCTGTGACTTTTGTAATTTTATCGTCTTACTCTCTAATAAATTTGTTATTAGTGCCTGGTAATGTCGTTTTAAGCCGAAACATGTAGCACGCACACGTTAGACAAAAGGATTTTCTGGTAAGGGTTTGTGAATGTCATAAACATTACTTGCTGTATATAAATATTTAGTGCGAAATTGGAAGAGGCCAGTTGAAATGTGATGTCACACGCGCAGAAACCATATTTCGTCTTTCGGCGAAACGGACGAGTCCATTTAAATCAGCGGGGGCTTCAGTTCAGTCGACTACTAGCAGCCAAGGTGTGCGCATCAGCGGTAGTAATGCTGGATACATCATATTCCGAGGTAGTGTGAAGGGTACTGGCTACCCACTGTATTCGCCAGTTTCCCCTTCACGTCCCCTCCCGTGCGTCACCGTGTGCCATCACATTTCAAATGGAGTCTACCAAATATTTTATAACATTATACAAAAAGGAATGTGCAGACAAAAGCTGCATCAGGCTTATAGTTTGTGCTTCTGTTGCAAACAACATGTAAAAGTGAGACTAAACCATTTGTCGGACACCTGAAACGGTCCCACTGCCATAAGAACTTAACGTAACGTAACGTAACGAAACCTAACGTAACGTGACGTAACGTAACGTAACCTAACCTAGCCTAACTTAACCTAACCTAACCTAACCTAACCCCCAAACTAATCCTAAATTAAATTTAATAACACGAAATCATAAGTGTTTTTTAATTATGGGGCCAAATTCAAAACACTTTAGAGAACGATATTAAACTTCGGTGAAACTTTTTTTTGGGTACTGCGGTCCAACGCGGGCCATGGCTTCCTCGTTCAAAGGCTTCCAGATCACACACAACTGCACACCACACTCGGTAGGACTTCTCTGGACCAGTGATCAGCTAGTCGTAGATACCTGTACCTGACAACACACAACATTCAAAACAGAAGAACAATCACGCCTCCGGGGTGATTCGAATCCGCAATCCAAGTAAGCGAACGGCCACAGACTTACGCCTTAGACCGCGCGGTCACTGTAATCGATTCTGTTAGTGTCAATATTCAATAATTCCAACTTCTGTGGTGTAAGAACAATAAAAGTAAACCTATTAACATAATACAATAATATAAACAACCAACTAGGTGCAACAATAACAGTTAATTAATAATTTCAATCAGCTCAACATGTTTCGGGCGTTAATTTGGCCCATCCTCAGGAGCACTAAACTGTATAATGCACCGACGATGCCGCAGTATCGTCGGTGCATTATACCACAAGCGTAAACACAGTATAGTGCTCCTGAGGATGGGCGAAATTATCGCCCGAAACATGTTGAGCTTATTGAAAGTAATAATAAAATTATTATTGTTGCATCTAGTTGGCTGTTTATATTATTGTACCAATGATGCACGGTCACAGTAATATCAAATCTATTAACATAAATTCATTTGGATGTGATCAATTCGATAATTATAGATAAGAAAAGTGAATCAGAGTAGAAGGTAACAAATTACCACATATCCGAAAATATGTCACACAGGATTATTGAGTAATGTTCTACCAATTAAATATTAAGTAGGCTGGCCTGTACTATTTACTTGTGTCTGACCTACAATTAAACACAAATTAAATATATATTTTTAAACAATGCTGGTACAAGACTAGATCACAGAGGTTTATTGGAACAACGGTTGCGCAACCGATAAAAAACGGAGACAAAACTTATTTTGTACTGTACATAATACTGGATTCAGAAACTTCGCAACATATAACTGTAGTCTACACTCTTCCACGCCTTCACCGATAACCCCCCCCCCTCCTGTTTCTTACCTCTGTGGCGCCAAGACTAAAATTATTGTACGGATATAGCCCTACTATAAATCCTGAATATGCGCCTTCAGAGGGAATATGAGCTTCTGTCTTAACGTGATTTTGTTCTCCTGTCACAACCCTAGATATTCCACAGATAGTGCATTTCCAAGGTCACGAGAAAAGTAAACCAGTAACATGGCGACGTGATTTCTGCACAAAGTGAGGGAATTTAATATCCTATATCTTGACTAGACAATATATTTTATGTTCATTTTATGGTCATGAGACCGTGCATCGCAATTCTATGTCAATAAATGTCCAACAAGATGCAACTATTCACAGTTTATTTTGTCTGTAAACTGCTCTGAATGTTTCGGGTGGTTTCTCCACCCATCATCCGGAGCACAGTTATTTGTGCTCCTGATGATGGGTGAAGAAACCATCCGAAACATCCAGAGCAGTTTACAGACAAAATAAACGGTGTATAGTTGCATCTTGTTGGGTATTTATTGACATAGACACTATATCTTTCAAAGCAATTTAGGCAGTCATAAATACCAAATTGGTTCCTTATAATCACAGCATCGAAACTGACTGAATAAACCGAACGATATTCTCACCTCTGTCACAGTCTAAAGCCACATAGATATTCTGAAGAATGCCTGTTCTCAGTTCCCACCGTTTCACCACGCTTATCTGGAAATTCTCGCTTAACCAAATTTATCTCTAAAAAAATTTCACCCCTCCGCTCACAAAAATCCCTCTCTAGCTGCAATGTAGATCACACAGATATTCCAGCGTTTTAATATTCTCTTGCGTAAAGACCAGATCTTCTCGTCATTACCATCACAATGGCGTTAATTTTGTTTCACAAAGATCAACGATGATGATACTGTAAAATTTATCATGGTCTTTCCACATTTACATACATTTTGTATTTAAATGTCCACGAAGAATCAATGGAATTCCCAAAAATGAGATTTCACTCATTTTGTTTTGTTTTATAAATTTAGGTGAAAATCTACCGGCACAGTGGTAATTCCCATGGATATGATACACTGATTTTACCTTCTTCCATCCACGTTGATGGGGACTTCACTGACGATGTATTTTGCCGTAATTATTGTTCATGGACGCACGGTGGAATATCGCTTAGATACGAAATCTTTGATATTGGTTTCTTCCGCACTCATCGACGATGAAATCACAGTGGAAATCCTGTGGTCCTTTAAGTTGGTTTTCTCCATACATTTCCCTAAGGAATACACAAGGGAACTTCTCATGGGCCATAAAAAGTTGATGTTTTTCTCTGTAAAGACTGTTGAAGACGACATGTGATAAATTCCCAAGGGGGCGACCAGTTTGATGTTGCTTTCTTCCACAAAAATTGTTGATGAAGACGGTCGAAATGCCTATGGGCAGAGCCCCGTTGATGTTGTTTCCATCCATAAGCTCGGTTAAGAAAACATGTTTGAACTTCCATGAGCACGACATGGTTGATGTTGGGAGACACGGCGGAACTTCTCATGGGCAAGACCAAGTTGGCGTTTCTCTCAACAAAAACTGGTGAAGACGACATGGGAGAACTTTCCATGGGGGTGACCAGGTTGATGTTGGTTTCCTCCATAATGGTTGGTGATGAAGATACAGTAGAAATTCCTGTTGGCAGAACCCTGTTGACGTTGGTTTCCTCAGTAAAATTCTACAATGAAGACATGCAGTAAATTCCCGTATGTACAAATTTACCACCATTTTTGAAGGGTAGAGCTTTTGACCTGTGCCTGAATATCGATAAAGACACAACACTCTCTGGTAGTGCCACTATTCTCGCTCTGTTATCATTGAAACTAAATGCACGCTGACATATTCTTCAATGTGACGTAGTTGCTCTCCCACGTGTTCACCAAAACTTCTGTATCTCTTCCAGATCAACAATGACTCGCTGAAGCTGGAACCCAATTATTTTGCTGGTTCCGGCAAACGTTATACTCTACCAGAACGACACCAGTTGTTTCTGGAGAGAACAGGATGCAATCATAGTGAAGGTCAATAAAGAAACAGGACAATGCCCGAATACATCGCCTTTCAAGTACGCTCTATGTAATGCCTGTCGTGACGCTTGCTTGCCAGCTGTCACAAAAACTGTGATGGCCATTCGTTAAAATGTACGAAGGATTTCAGATTTTTACGAAAGTATACAAGCGAAACGCGACAGTTGGTCCTTGTACAGCTGCCCCAATTTGCTTCTGAGTAAAGCGATAATAAATAGTCAGTGATTAATTGAAGAAGTCTAGGTTCTAAAATCAGCAAATGCTTTATTGTCCAACTAATGCACTCGAATATATAAAACCGTTAAATTGTTAAAAAAACCAATTAAACTTATAAAAGCCACTCCAACATGTTTCGGTTCACGCAGGAACCATCATCAGGGAGCTAAAGCCAGTTCTTACCTAAAATTACAAGTTTTTTTCAACAGTGTGTGTGTATGGCAGCATAGTGAACCATACACACACACACCAGGTCAGAATATGCAGCCATAACACTGACAACGTCTGCACCGACACGCATTGTTGAATAAAACTGTAATTTTAGCTAAGCACTGGTTGTAGCTTCCTGATGATGGTTCCTGCGTGAACCGAAACATGTTGGAGCGGCTTTTATAAGTTTAATTGGTTTTTAACAATTTAACGGTTCTATATATTTGAATGCATTAGTTGGACAATAAAGCATTTGATATCATTGACGCACGGTTTAACTATGAAGATTCTAAAATAATATTTCAATAGGGGTAATGGGGCAAAACTCAATCATAATGCCTGTAAAAAAATACAAAATAAAAAGTTTATTTAACGTTTTGAGGTCTGAAATTAATTTAGATGTCTCTCAGAAAACACAGAGCCTCTCCATTACCAAAACCAGCCGGTTGGTGCTGATATAGGGAAATAACCCTTGTTTTGTCTGAGAGTCAAAGGCCGGTAAAAAAGAAAATGTTTAACTAGAATTCGAAGCTTCTTATGCTAAGGTTGCAGGTATATAGTAGACAACCTACTTTAAATGGTTAACTGGCTAGCAGGTAGATTAATGTGTTGCGTAGAGACTAACGTTTATTTTAGGAGTGTTAATTCAAGGCGCAGATAATTTGTACGTTTATATAGCGTTGAGGATGGATAAATTAATGAGTATGGAATACGACAGGGTAAAGCCAACGAACTAGAAGAAAAACCTCCCCCAGTGGTTATGTGTTCATCAGAAGTCCCATATGGGAGAAGACCCAGGTCCCTGTGTTGAGAGACCGGAGAATAACTGCCTGAACTATGGCACGGTCGGAAAATATCTTCACAAAAATAATTATGTATTTGAATATATTGAGTGATTCGAGTAAGTAGAATTGTTTATAGCTGATTATTTCACTGAACCTAATACAAAGAACATCTTCGATCAGAGTTGTCGATTATGTGCATGTACAATGATAGGCATTCTTTCAATTTAATCTGCTCGTATTTCCTCCGCGAACGCGCTTTGCTACTTAAGATGACAAAGATACGTAATCATCGGCTTCACCCTGAATTACCGCACAAACCTTCCCTCTTAACGCCTTGCACAGTTAACTTTCACCCAATAACAGTGATAAGACTAGGTTAACCAGATTTAAAATTCTTCTTAGCATAAGAGAGGAAGTTTTCCCTGTCCACGGCATGAATGCTTATATGGGTAGCGGAGGTATGGCTCCACTGATTCCTAACCCCAGCTTTAGATTGAGGTGAGTGGTCAAGTCTCGCCCTGGATGCTCTACTTCCTGAAAAGAACCCCAGTACCATTTGGATAGGAGGCTGAACGAGCCCTGAGCCACTCAGTACGATTCTTTAAAAGCTAGAATACTTTGCCTCCACTGGGATTCGAACACCGGAGCATTAACTTTCACCCAACAACCGTGATAAGACGCACGCTGCCAAGATTTGAAAGACTCTTGCAAATATTCTTAAAATATTAAGAGATATGAACATAAAACTGTTCTTGTTAACAATTTCCTCTATATATTTGTATTGTGTATTTGTGGGCCCGGTAGCTCAGTCGGTATAACGACTGAGCTACCGGGCTGGACGGTTCGAGATCGAATCCCGGTGGGGACGAAATTTTCCGCTCGTCCAGACCGGCCCTGTGGCCCACCCAGCCTCCTGTAAAAAGGGTAGCGGGTCTTTCCCGGGGGTAAAGTGCGACCGGGGCGTGCTGCTGACCACTCACCCCCTTCTAGTGCTGCGGTCATGTAAGAGTAGAGCTATACCTCTACCCACCCTCTGGGCCACACCGGGCCTCTAAGGGGGTCACTTTACCTTAATTTGTGGGTATTTAACGACCATCCTATTACTTCTAATTATATCGCCATCGGATTTTATAAGATTACTGAGCAATAAAGTGAAGTGACGTTATTGTAAACCAGCGTGGTGTAATTACACACAGGCCTATTAGCCTGGCATTTCGCTAGAGACGCTGAAAAACTCCGTAATTCCTTGGGATAGCCGGTCTGTGAATCGAGTTTTGAAGAAAGGCCTACAGGCTACAAAATAGGATTGCTCCACTCGATTGCGAAGCCAATAAACATGTCACTGCACAGATAAAATGTCATGATCCTGTGCTTTATTTTCGCATATTTACTGCGTAATTATGCATTATATTGTTGCACATATCATACTGTATGATTACACAATATATATCATTTTAATTACATAAATACAATACACCGAAAAACCACATAATGGGAGCTTGACGATCTGTACTGCTCACCCAACATCGTTCTGGTCATAAAAATCGAGAAGAATGAGATGGGCGGGGCACGTAGCGCGTATGGTGGGGAAGAGAGGAGTATACAGTTTTGGTGGAGAAACCAGAGGGAAAGAGATCTTTTGGGAGACCCTGGCTTAGATGGGAAGATAATATTCAGATGGATCTTCAGGAAGTGGGATGTGGGAGTATAGACTGGATCAAGCTGGCTCAGGACAGGGACAGGGGACGGGCACTTGTAAATGCGGTAATGAACTTCGGGTTCCATAAAATCCGAGGAATTTCTTGACTGGCTGAAAACCGGTTAGCTTCTCAAGGACTCTTCTCCGTGGAGTAAGTAAGTAAGGAGTGAGTATATCGAAAATATTCCATTCTCTACATTACGTTACTCAGGAAGTGTGCACTCTATACATGGGTTCCTTAAGATGCTCAGAATAAACAGCGACACATTATGTCTGCTGGGAAGTAAGATTTGAGTTTCTTAAATACTGTAGATAAAATTGGGTTCAAGAAATTAAACTTGAAGGTCTATCCGAACACAATTAACATCTACGAAATTGTATTGAGTCATTCGCAAACGTGTAATCAAGGATTATGTCCTTCTGGAATATGACAATGCTTCAATAGTTAATCGAAACCAGAGGTTCGGATGGAAATACGTTCTTTCATCTACAAGAGTCGATAGGTAAAGGTAAGGGTAAAGCAGTCCCGTTACAGGCCTGGAGTTGCCCTGAGAGTTCCAGGAAGTTAAGGTTCCCAGATTTCATGACAACGGCACAGGATAGTGGCAAGATTGTCAGCCTTACGCACCGGCCGCCTTTACCCCCAGGAAATGCTTCTGGTACTCATTTCTGTTAGAGGCTGAGTCGATCCCAGGGCCATAGTGCGATCGGAAGGATTTTATGTCAATGAAATTTCCAATGACACCAGCTGGAATCGAACCAGCAACATTCCGATTTGTAGCACAGCACCTTAACCACTGTGCCACCGCGGTCCCAAGAGTCGATAGGACCTGGAAGAATTCCACGAAATATCTACGCTTGGATATGGGGACAGTACGTGCTCTCTAAAACTCGCAACTGGAGTATTCTTTTACACACCCTGTATTCTATTTAAAAAAATCCACCTGTGCAAAATACGAGTACATAAGGCGCTATCTTTAACAGCTTTAAACTTCTAATTATTCTTGTTTTTCCTGTGGCACAACAGCCCACGTGGGGCCAAGACCGTCTCAATGTTGTGGTTTCTAGACCACATACAGTTAGACAAACACAGAACTTGTAGGACTCTCCTCTGCACGAGAGATTAGCCAGTCGAAGAAGCCGCTACCTGCACAACAAACAACAAACACAAAACAAGAATATCTGTGCCCTTAAAAGGAAACGAACCCGCGATTCCAGGGGTCAAGTGCCTGCAGACATGCGCCTAGACAGCGCTGCCACCTGGATCGTCTCAGTCTAATAAATAACAATAATTAAAGCGAAACCTAAGACAAACAACAGAAAACATATTGATTAAAAATTGTTGCATCGAGCTTAAAAATTACGAATCTCATTACCTCTGGGGGGTTTCCTCCCCCCCCCCCACGAGTCCTGCTAGCATCTAACCGCGCATGACTGGCCAGTATTTTCCAGTTCCAGCTAGCAATGACCTTCAAGCAGAATAATTAGTACTTTACGTCACAACCTCCAGCTACAACCCCTGGAAAACTTCTCACGTCATCAGCACACTAGCAACACGACATTTTTGTGTTCTCTGTGACGCACTTAGAATTGTTTGCTTTATCGAGTCCATCATGATCGCCGTGAAAATGTCTATTAGCGATGGAACCTTGCTTGCATGTTCCCCCTGGAGAAGTACAGATCCCTTTTCCTGTTACGGTTTCTGCAGATTTTTGTTTACTCCAAGAGGGAGTTAAGTTTTAATTCTGTGCCAGGAGAGAATAATACTAGTATTTTACACCCGAAGGAAACAAGCTAATGTTTCTGTCAGAATGATGTGAATTTCCTTCGATGCCTTGCCTTGCGGGGGGAGGGGGGGGGTACTTGATGACAGCTCGCGTCTCGATGTTGAAATCACGCGCGTCCCTGACATGCTTCCGAGCTTTCTTCCTTCCTGGTCGGGCTAAGGACTTATCAGCACCCCGGTATACGTAGGATTTATCATATGACACAATATTTGCGCGGTCGCGAAACTGCACGGTATCCTAAATGGGCCAGTTTTCCAAATCGTTCATAATATGCATTCCAGGTAAGTTTTAACGACAGATATGACCCTCGCTGACACACTCGGCATGCTGCGAACTTCGATAAGCTTGTATTATTTCCTTCAAAATCGTTGTCCCTTCTACGCAAGCGTCCCACCACTAAAATCTCCAGACTGCAAACATATTTAATCAATATTATGATTGATTTCGAATACGGTTTTCATTTTATTTCCGGTCATTTTGTGTAAGGAACTTTAGGTTTTATTTGTTCACCCTAACCCAGCAATATCTTGGTACTTGGTGCAGTTTCTATGGAACATTTCTAGTCGTAAATCGATATACCCACGGAGCCCAAAAGTTGCTAAAATTCGGAAGCGCGATTCTATGCAGGCTAATGGGAAGTTTGAAAGTTAATCCTCCGAAATCTTGGGCACATTTCGTAAAAGCACGTGCGATAAAAATTGCGTGTCAATATATTATCGATTGATTAATGTATTGATTGAATAACTGATAAACAACGCTGCATTTTGTGTTCGGTAGTTTTCTATTTCTGACGTGTTGTGCAGCAAGGTGAGAGCCAAGTTGTAGTAGATTAAACTCCACCAATCTGGATAGATCCAGAAAACCGAGTCCAGAGAGGGTATCAAGGAGTTTCCAAGGTTAAGTTCATTACATCGCCTTACCTGGACACCGTCGCACAAACAAGTAGAGTGGTAATGGTTAATGACATAATCGCTAATTGACTGACTGTTGACAGCCACACATGCGGGCTGATGAAGTAAAGCAAACACTTGCAGGCCAGCGGAGTGGAATGACACGTTGATTGACACTCTGTTCGCATTTTAATGACAAGAGATACTGAACTTGAGTAATGATATTAGACTTTTTGTTTCAAATATAGCTCAGTTATTTAAGCAGAACTGTACAAAATTTACTCCAAAATTAGGGGAAATTTTACGTTCATAGGGCCGTGCATCGTAATATATTTCTATAGTAAAACCAATCAGATGCACCAATGTATCAAATTTATTTTATTTTGGAATGACACTCTACATGTTTCGAACGGTCTTTCCGTCCATCATCAGAAGTTCAAGACTGTACATACTGCAACAGGCACATGTCAAACAGATAGTGCTGTCTGCTTACTAGCGGGAACGAGATGGAACGTGAGTTCCATCTAGCAAGCAGACAGCAGTGCCTGTTTGACATGAGCCTGTTGCTGTATATACAGTCTTGAAATTCTGATGATGGAAGGAAAGACCTTCCGAAACATGTAGAGTGTCATTCCAAACTAAAATAAATTTGAGACATTGATGCATCTGGTTGGTTTTGCTATAGAAAATTAGGGGAGTTACGTTACCATTTTCTCCTTGGCTTCCTTCATTATACTGACGTTTTCCCGATCAGTGTTTTGCTTCAACTTCAATTTTTTCCATCCTTAAAGATTTTTATTTATTTTGCAGAATTGTTTACGGTTAAACTTGACCTATATCATCCACCTTTGGTAACTAAAATAACAAAAGGAGGGTGTAGAAATTTTTTCTCAACATTTTTAATAACCCAGTCTTAAAAAAGATTCAGGTTATTGCACTTAGTTTTTCCAATATTCTTCGTGGTCCGAAGGGTCACGTGTTTATTGTAACACTTCTGTGAATACTGCTGTTGTCGGCCCTGGTTCGCCTGTTAACAAAACCCATGGCCAATCCATACCTCGCGGTTCCGTCAGAATGCCTAATATTCCTTCTTGAGAACTGCGCTCTTCTGGGTTGTTACGCAGAGAGTAGCACAGCTCTCAGCTTCTTGGCGGCGAAATCCTGAATTACGCAAAATATTCCGTCGTGGTTTTCATATCTTTTGAGATAATAAATTTTGAATAAGAAATATTATAACACGTGTTTCAAAAAACACTGATTCCTTTGGTAGTTATTATTATTATTATTATCATAATCATCATCATTATCGTCATTATCTTCTTTATACAGGTTATTTATACTCATATTCCTGAGACAAACTATGTCCCTAGAGAATGCAGTGTTGGAGCTATCTGTTGTTACTATTCATGGTGCTTATATCGTTAGTTTCAGTGTTGAATTTAATGTACTTTTACATTAGTACTTTCCGAAGTACGTGTGCAGTGCCCAATATGGCTGTTTTTGTAGTTCCTTGACTTCATATTTTCCTGGTATGTTGCTCACGTATTTTCTGAATGACTTTGAAATAGTCCCAGTCGCCCCTATT
>Ga0123352_10013254_pt1 | contig 13080 bp, 5 predicted proteins | sample TergutLab28metaG_FD_89700 | JGI IMG/M metagenome (GOLD analysis project Ga0123352, IMG submission 89700) | Labiotermes labralis P1 segment gut microbial communities from Petit-Saut dam, French Guiana - Lab288 P1 | ecosystem: Host-associated > Arthropoda: Insects > Digestive system > Gut ... | reverse complement strand
GACCCGTTGCGCTGACCACGTGACACCCCTCTATCCGCTAAAAGTTGGCACTAACTTCGCCGACCGGCGGCGGCCGCTCTGTCGGTATAGTTCGCGTGCGGACTAAGGCCACGGAGTTTAGTTAGTTTAATTATTGGTAATTAAGAAGGATCTTAAAGGAATAAGATAGAAGTGTTTGGATCGGATTAATCTGGCTCAGAATAGGAAGAAGCCAGGGCAATTCTGAAGGCCGTATTGAATATTGCGGCTTCATAAAACTCGTTACTAAATGCGTATATTGCAGAATTAGCTGCCTCAATCTCTCTCACCCATGTGCACTTAGCACACTGTTGCTCCCGTCAGGCTATTCAGGCAGATAAGGAAAGCCAGCTGGGCGGGTAGACTGAGAATGTCGCCCCCAGGTGGCACGTGCCCCACGCCCCCAGACCGCCTCATCACTAACAGGGACACGAAACCATTTCACCAGTGTCAATTGGCATATCAGTTACTTTACTGCCAAGCCAAGACGCCGACCGTTGGGGTTGAACATGACGCAGCAAGCAGACGGAGGAAGCCGGTAAAATAACCGAACGCAGAGTAGGCCTACCCCTACTTAGCCAACGTACTGGAGACCGAGGGGAGGGAGGGAGGGCTAATACGATAGTCGGTTAATCCGGTGAGATATAAAAAAAATAGGGAGTAATAAAATCCTGACCTTGAAAAATGGGACATCACATTTACAATGCGCAACAGTGTTCTATCATGAGATGTACCATCGCATAACACTTAGAGCTGTTGCTAATTAACTCATTACTTTTCCCGTTTTTTTTTTGCAAGAAACTACACGATTAAACGCAGAGCTGCTAAAGACGCCGTTAAAGGACAGTCCACTGTAACTTAGAAAATATAACTTTGGCATAAATCACTCATAATTACTGCTGTGAGACACTAATTAGGTTTCGTCCATTGTCCTTTTAAAACACTTCACAAAACACGGCGTATCTGGAACTGGTTTTCTCTCATACCTCGAGAAAATGTCTAATAGTAACAAAGAGGTATAATTAAATTAAACAAAGAAAATATTATACTGGACAAACAAATCTTATAGGTCACTGGAAGAGAGTCCTTAGCTGGTTAAATATTTCCTCGCACTTTCCTGCACCCAAATATTCATTAGTCCTGTAGCGTTCGCCAGTTCCTACTGGACCCGGCTGAGGTTTTCCTCCCAGCAATTAGTGTTCTGATATACCACCGACAGATGGTATATAATGTCAAACATAATTCCTAAATTTGGAAGCCCCATGAATTGTCAGGGTGGTTGTAATAGAATTTTACCCCTTCTACCCCTGTTGTACTCCGCTCCAGGTGTCTATGGCTTATGTTAACCATCCCAAAGTGCTTGTCCCCCACCGATTACACGGTGCGGTTATAACTACAAATATTCTTATGAAGAGAAGGACTGTAGACTGAGGGAAATTATAGAAAGGCACGGTGAAAAGAGAAGAGTTACTGATCAAGTGAGTATTTTTATGGTTTATACGACGACGATGTCAATTTTGTAAAGTGTACAGCATGTAATGAAGTGGCGTCTAATAGACGGAGAGGAAATGTTGCGGAAAAAATATTTCCCTGTAGGGACTGAGAAAAACTATGACGTGCCTTGGTAAATCTAGAATGTTCCCTTGTGACATGGAAGCTACTCCCGATTCATCTCCCCATTTAACCGCCCCATCCACCCCAAATTCCGTAACGTCAAAATTATTGTTGCTCGAATTCTGGCTGTTAGTCGATGAGATGGAAATTCGGTTTGGATCTGGGCTTCTAAATTCCCTTTGGATGAGCACCCAGGTCAGCGTCCCTGACCTGGCGTCGTGGTTCTGAGAATTTCTATGAATTTGAGTTTTCATCTCCACTACGCCTGACAGGCATTTTGGTTTATTTATTTACGATATTGCATGTCTTTCTTCAGCTGAAAGTAGCTCCCTACACAGTTTATTTATCGTTAATTCGATTCCACATTTGACTTATATTATTATTATTAAATTGGTATGTCGCTTATTTGTGTTGTATATGTGTAACTGGCACGCTCATGGTTTCTGCGATGTATTTTAGGGCCCAGTGACAGGATTGGGGGTGCAATTAAACGTATTACTGGGCCGAAATTCGAAAAAGTCGCCACCGATACAGCTTACAGCCCCCCTTCATGACAGTCTGAAAAAAGGATTTTCTCACTGTCTGGATACGAACTGGGCACTGGCACTTGTAAAGGCGGACACCATGTGTCAAGCGGGACTGCAACCCGCTATACAAGATCGTACGCTCGGACGCAGCATCAGACACTTGGCCATTAAAAGCAGTAATTTATGCAGCGATACTGTAAAGGAGGCAGACAACTGCGACAAAACGTTCAATACAAGTACATGCTGAGATACGGAGCGATCACAGCGCCATTATCGACATGCATTCATGCATCGCACACACCCACAAATCGCCGTCAAAGGCACATGCGTGTCCCCGTCATTACCTGAAATTCATCTCCATTCGAAGTCTGATTCCACCGACTGGAAAATAACGGGGCGGATCCTGTGACATGTTCAGATTCGCAAGGAATTTGGTACAGGATCAAGTATTTCATATGCATCCCTCTAGATGGCTCTGTCAGCACAAGGCAATTGGATGTAACTATACGCAGAGAGAGTAAAGTTATTTTGAAGTTTTCCATTCTTTACATTCCTGTACGTTAAGAACTTTTTTAATATTCCAACTAAATGCACATCTTTATTTTTAATCCCTGTTTCTATCACATCTTTCCTACATGTTTCGGTGTGTTATATACACCATCTTCAGGGAGAACCTCTTATTGCTTGCACAAAACCTGCACAAAACTGTTTTCTGCTGCGTGTTCTGTACCTTACATTGTTGTGCTACAGAATACAACAATACACATTTGTAGTTGTACAATATTTTTATAAAAAGATTAAAACAACATTTTTACTAGTTATCCTTAATGCTAAAATACTTAAAAATCTATAATTAAAATACCTTATTTGTTAGGCGTTAATGTATATTGTTTCCTAAAACGGTTGCTATTTATTTTATATGATTGTGTAACAATATTTGTTCGCTGTTTCCAATTTTTGTTTGGGTCTTTAGGGGCACAAATTTCAAATGAGGGCCCCGTGTCCTGTTTTTGCGTTGTTCAGGTGTCTCGTTTGGTTGAGTATATGACAGAAACTGTTATTAAACATAAAGAAATGCATTTGGTTGAAATATTAGAAAGAAATGTTTAATATAAGCAGTGATATTCGCGAGGCATTCCTGTAACTGGACGAGTGACTACTCTAGTCCAGACGACTACAGAGAATTTTATATAATCTGTACTATTTAAGGTATCAGTGGTGCTATGACGTCAAGGATGGTCAGATGGTTGGAGAATGTAGCACACATGAAAGCAATGAGAAATTATAGAAGAAGTTTAATACGAAACCCTGAAAGCAAGAGAAATCTCGAAATACCTGAGCGAAGATAAGAATTAATTTTGAAAAAAAATATGGCAGGAGAATGGAAACTGATTTTGTCTGACTTGGGACGTGGAACAGTTTAGGTCTCTTGGAAACACGATAATAAGTCTCCTAGTTCCGGCAGTGTACAAGGATAAGAATTTCTTAATTATGCAGGAATATACATATTAGCTCCTCAAGATTGATTCTATTTCATGGACTATAAGATGGCGATAAATAACTCCAGTATCTGAAGCAGCGTCGGTGTGATACAGATATAGAACTCTTTTATATAACGATCCCATCAATTACTGAGTTTAAAATGTAGCGTTGAGGAAAGATTAATAAACTGCAGAATAACAATGGCAGGATAAAAACGAAGTAATTAGACAAACGTCTGTACCATTTGCACATTCAATACAGTAAATCCCACACGGACTGGCCAGGAATGAAACCCAGTTCTCCGAGGTGAGAAGCTGGGGAATGACTGCCTGAGCGATGGTACGTCATCAAATAACCTATCGCACATGGTTTACAGAAGAATTTTGAGTGGGATTTGTTCCTTTGGTTCACTTCTTCTTGCTCTGGTGCTAACTGCTGGAGCGAGACAAAGAAATGTTATTGGCCCATTTAAGGCACACACACACACACACACACACACACACATTACATACTGGTAGGATGAAACCACTGAAAATTCTATTCACGAATGTTTGAGGTGAAGCAGTTGGCTGGATCGGTGAACTAAAAATGTTTGTGTTGTGTCCAAAAAAAAACAGAAAAACAATTTAAAATAAATACGAACAACTATGCCACTTTCCGTAAGCGTGCATCTCGCAGGTCAAGGGGCGCACGGCGAGTGCAGAACACGGTTCGCCTGCACTCGTCTTCTTGCTGGCAACAGAACAACGGCAATGAAAGGTCTGCAGCCGTAGCAAATGGACAGCACACTTGAACCACCGTCACTGAAGTATCTGCAGTCTTGCCGAAGATCCCAGCTCATTCAGGAAAGCGCTGCAAACGCAAAGACGGATAAAACGGAAAGAGCGAAAGAGCGAAAGAGTGAATGAACTCCAGCGGGACAGATTTTGCACACTTCGATGTTCTTAATGTTCATTTGTTGCAGATACGTGTCTAATATGGCGGAAAGACGCTATTCACGGTCGGCATGGAGAGATATCCTGTGAGTCACACTTAGCAGCGTTTCAACTTACATTTCATTACATAATCCCCCCCCCCCGAGCGTGTCTGATAGTATATTTAGACTAGGTAAAAATAGTATAAGTGGGCCGGGTAGCTCAGTCGGTATAGCGACTGAGCTACGTGCTGGACGATGCGGGATCGAATCCCGATGGGGACGAGGTTCTCCGTCCTTCCAGACCAGACTTGGGGCCCACCGAGCCTCCTGTACAATGGGTACCAGGTTTTTCCTGGGGGTAGAGGCGGCCGGGACGTGGGGCTGACCCCCACCAACCCCCCATCTAGTGCCGAGGTCCTAGAAAGAGTAGAGCTATACCTCTTCTCAACCTAAGGTCCTTCGTGACCTATTAAAAAGGGTGAAAACCTAAAAACTCTATAATATTGACTAATTTATAACCTTACATCTTTCTTCTTACCCGTAGAACAACAAAATTATTACGCCATTAAATGAGAATAAAGTTTTGTGTAGATTGTACCAAATTTCACCCAAATCCATCAAGGAAAAGCAGGCAGACTCCACATGCACATGCGTGTAATTTTTGCACCATGTGCATGCAAATTGTAAAAAAAAAATGAACTTCAAATGCCTACGTTTGCACCTGTTTTGACTGGGTTGTCTTAGGCTGTGTTACATTTCTGCCTCGGAGACTACGGAAACCATGGAAAACTCCGAACATTTGAAGAGTGGTTGTGACGCTCTTCTGAGTACCTAACAGAACACGTCGCTAGCGGCTGATTTTCAGGTGCAAGTGATTCGCTTTGTACAGACACATGGCTGACAAATGAAGTAAATTCTGAGACCTGCAGACAGCCGATTGTGGCCTGTTAGAAGTTGGTATTTCGGGTATAGTTCAAAAGAAGAGACGAAATTGAAAAGGAACTAATACGAAAGGTGAAGTCACGTATCGAAATTTTTAATTCATGACTCACCAATAAAAGATTGTTCATATGTACTTGGTCACACATTTTTCTCTCTTCCAGCCTTCCTCCACGTAAGAAGTACGTCTCTTTCGTTCCTTCTATCTTCTTTCCTCTCTTTCTCTCTCTCTGCATATTTTTAGACTGGAATGTCTGAGAACATGTCCCCCTGGGCAAGATCACGGAGAATGCGCACCTGTGACTCCTCCATATATTTGCGGAAATAGAAGCATTCGTATACCGTAATGCAAATAAAACTTACAGACACCCTGTAAGCGGAGAATCGTATATATAAACACCTGTGCCACCCGGGCAACAGGTTTCCTTCGAGTAATTGTTTGTCTTTTGAAATTAGGTGGGTTTTTAGAACCGCTTTCTATAACTTGAATGTTCAGTCCACAACATGAAACCATTGGCTGCAGTTTACAGCTCAGCGAGGCATTTTCTTCCTTGAAAAAAAAAAAGAAGACTAAACGATATTTCATGGATTTTTATAGAAATGGAATATAAAGAAATAAAAATTAATTTACTTATGGCGTGTAAATTTCGCTGTCTTTAAAAATAGTCATATTGGCACAAGAAACAATACTCTGAGTAAGGAATCAGACTGATGGTGTTTAATTGCAGTAGTAATTGTCTTTATTTGTCAAGGGTTAAATTAATTAGTTGCACACATTAATAGAATCAATTAAAGAAGAATAAATAAATGTAAACTAAAACAATTTGCACAGAAAATAAAGAAAATTAAAGTTGAAATCAAAGTGTAAGTTAACAGGTAATTGTAACTTACAAGCCATTATAATTTGTAACCTATGATATTTTCCTTATGCACACAATGATAATCACCAAAACGGACAAATCCACTTGACAAGCATCCATGTGGCCTTACAGTCTTCAGCAAATTGTTCCCCATATCACTAAATTTAATGTATTATTTCAAATTTCAAATTTACACGTTCCGTGGTGCGATATGAAATAACTTCGAAAGTAACGTTTTAGCAGCCACTAAAGTTTATTTTCTCATCGCTTCACCTTCATTACCGAACAAATGTATTATTTCCTTCCATCCTTCTCTCTTTCAATGCATTTTTATATACGCTAATGTTTCACACAACTTACATTCCAAGTATATTTGTGCTTGCTTCAAACAAAAGTAAAGAACTGAAGCAGTGTGATGTCTCCAAAATGTTACTTTTCATTGACAGAGAATAAAAGTAAAAAGAAACAGAAGCATCTGTAAGAATCAGTATGACGACTGTAAGTATTTATAAAAGGAAACTTTAATATGACGACAATACTCATAATGTGATAACATATCAAAACCGACACATTATCCGTACTTGTACACACAAAAAAAATTTTTTTGACGTTTTGCTGACCGTGCATCTCAGTATATTTATCTCAGTAATTTTCCAACTTGATGCACAAAATTTTTGTTTTACAATAAATTTATTACGTGCCTCTACATGTTTCGAGATAAAAAACAAACAAAAAAAGTCACTAATTTTTTAAAAATCAAATTTGCTAAATTTGACAAAAGTCTACATTTCACAGTTATATAGTTCAATATGGTCACTGGTGCGTCATTTGAAAACTGAACTATAACATCGCGTTAATTGTAGTTGATTTCCAGCTTTCTGTATTGTAATGTTATGACCATCGACCTCTGTGTAGATAAATGGAACCAGACGTAAAATATCCCCTGGCCTAGACGTAACAGGAAAATCAGGTTGCTTTAACTGAAGCAAAATTTTGTGCCACAATTAAAATTGATTGCGAAAAATAGGGATAAAGTTGCGAATTTTGGGTATTAATGGATAATAAAACGTAGTGAAAAAGTTTGACTATTTCTACTTCTTTTTACAAATTTCATTTATGATTTTAATACGCATGTATACACGAGTAACTTTTAATTTGTTTTAAATATCTACTTCTTATTTAACGACGCTGACCATTTTTTTCAATATTTAATGAACATGAATTGATACCTCACTATGGCAATAAAAGCAACAGGTGCATGTGAAAATGTATGAGTTAATTATATTATAATCTTTGTAAACTTCTTAAATATTTCGGTTACCTTCGAAAAAAACACCTCCTTGAAGATGGTCACAAAATGTGACCAAATCACGTGGGAGATTTACAAGGATTATAGTGTAATAAATTGATATATTTTCATACGCACTTGTTGGTTTCGACTTCATAGTGATCCTGACCCCAACTCGGAATAAATGACACTGAAACCTACGAGTAGGTTATTCATTCATTATCTAGTCTGCCTACTGTTCGGTGTGTTGAGTGCGACTGTATGGTGTGTGTACTGTTCGGTGTGTTGAGTGAGACATGCTGCCACACCACCGCATAACATACAACGACATAGTTTTTACCGAATCCTAACCTAAATATAACTTTAGCTATGTTCTAGTGAAGGCTCCTTGATGATGGTCGTAGACCGAAACATGTAGGAGTGATTAATGTAAATTAATGTCAATTTTAAAACTCTGTCAAGATTAATAAAGAGTGCATTTGTTGGTGTGTGAACTTCATGAAAAATCCAGTTCGCCTCCTTTCCGTTTACGGTACGTAGGATATTCACTGCCTCATTGAATCTATGTAATAATTCTTCATTTCTCACAATAGGTGTAAGTATCAATCAATAACACAACAATATCTAAAAAGATGTTTAATAAAGGATGATAGTAACTACATGTTTCGGCCTATTGCGGCCATCATCAGGTTTTCATCCGAAAGTATGGTGGTAGTGCTTTATAGGTTATCCTATAAAGCACCACCACCATACTGTCGGATGAAAACCTGATGATGGCCGCAATAGGCCGAAACATGTAGTTACTATCAACCTTCATTAAACATCTTTTTAGATATTGTTGTGTTGTTGACTGATACCTACACCTATTGTTTATATACACACAACGGGGATGGCTCATTTCAGAATTCATTTCTCACAAGCTTCTTGGAACTGATCTTTTCCACCCTTCTCCAGCACGACATTTCAAAACTATCCAGGTACGATATTAATAAAGTGCATTCATAGGCTTGCACGGATAGACGGTGATAACGTTCCCTGTGACATCCAGAAAAAAAAAATGAACAGGAACATAGGAACATTTATAGATCACTATAAAAAATTTCGCCGCAGTAATACAGATGTGTCAGTTACAACAGATACAGAAGTTTCAACAGATCTCTAATTCACAGCAACAAACCTTTTCTTACACATGACTCGAACGTGACTGCCTGAGAAACGGACGTGTCTTTACGGCGGCAGGAAAGAAAAAAAACCTGTTTTAATTTTTAAGTCTAAAATCTGTTGAACAATTCTTAACGTATGAATACCTTAAAGAAATTACTTTCTTTCTTTTTTTTTTGGCATGTCTTAGGAACACGAATGCTAATTTCGACACGATTTCTATTAGCTAGAATAACGTTCGGATTTGTTTGTTGCTTGTTTCATTGTTACTGACGCCCGTTTACGAACGTGCACGCAAGAGAAATAAAAAAACAGGCATATTAGTTTATGGAATTAGCGTTTCACGAAAAAGTAGTTATGCACTAAAATGTTTATACGGATCTTCAGAACAAAAAAAAAATAATAATATATAAAGCCTCTGTCTGTTTAATTTTTTTTCCTACACCCATATTTTATTGAGATTTGTGGGGCTAATCTTATTTTGATTCGCGACGGTTAATTTCATCTTGGTTTCGCATTAAAATAAATTGTATTTTTAATGGGTCAGTGGCAGTTGAAAATCAAGTACAGTTCCATACAGAATTTATACACCCCATTAGGATACAAGTTTTACGTGGGTTTAACCATTACCAAAAGAAAATTAATACTTACTGATTTGTTAAATTTTGACTAAATTATTTCCTGCCTGTGTTTCGTGATTACTGGATAGTTCACTGAACTAAAGTTGTCCTGAAACAGGATGGTTCATTACCTTTATCACAAAACTCCTCCACTGGACTATAACCTGAGCTACTTACGTTAAGGTAAGATTCCCACAATGCATTGCCTTGTGATTTAATTATTTCCTGTCGTCTGAGGTTTAATCTTCCAAATCGGCTCTTGACATGCAATTTCACAAAGGAGATTTTTATACACTTGCTTCATTGCAGCATATCCTTCCTAAAAACGGAAGTCTGATTTGAACCATTTTAAGCACAGTAGTAACACCCTGTACCAATTTCTGTAACAGTAAAAAAACTCTGAATTTTGTTCACATTGTGTATTTTGTACGACCTTGACCATACGAAGCAATGTTCTGTAAAACCATAATCTAGTGGTTTTAATAATGGAATTAAACTGCATTCTGTGAGGTACGATTTGAATATTTTCCTATAATGTGTAATAATTTGATTCTTTGGAGGGAATTTTTGTAAATATGAAATTCAAAAATATTGGTGTATTATGGGTCTGATATGAGACCAATCGACAGTAAATAAGTAATACCATTTCAATGGATGAAGATACCAGAAAGTCGTAATTATCAAAATTTCGACGAGATAATGAAATAATAATCTTTAATATCATTGAAGATTTAAATAAAAAAAAATAGTTAAAAAATCACAGTAAACAGTAGAAGTATAAGCTATCTCTTATTTTAAATTATTACGCAAACAAACAGTTAATACAACTTTGTATATACCAATTAATTTAATAGGTTTCAACCTTTAAAATGTCATCATCAGGTAAAGATTTTAAGTTTTTCATGTGAGATAAGAGATATGTTAGAGACATCACACTTTGGTTGGGTTTTGTTTATTTTTTGATGTTCATAAAAGAAATATGTCCCTCTTTAACGATCATGGTAAAAGAATAATATCCTTTGTATAAAACTCAGCATGAAAGGAACATTTATCCTTCAATATAAGCTGTATTTTTTACATCAAATGGAGAAATCGAAGTTCTGAGGCCGAAACGACCCTGCTGGTTGCTGCAGTAGGAGAGAGAAATGTCTGGGTGACGTAACGCGACGAAAAATAGAATATTACATAAATCCAGTAACTCCCAGCTGTCGGTAACTGCATTCCCATGTCCATTTGTCATTCATTCTATCACCCACTGTGGGGTTGTTTGGTTTTCTAAGTACATCTGGCGATCTCAATTTTTGTACACATGGACAGATTATTCGTTTTCGCATCAGTAACATTTTTACCCATATCTCAGGCTAGGGGGCAGCACTGTATTGACCAATTATTTCCGGAGCTTTGATCATACAATTTCAGCACGAATATTTACAAAGATCTTAGATTTCACGTTCAATTTGTCACAAAATTCAATAAGTTATTAGTTACTGCTAGTGCTGGACGAAGCAGCAGGTAATTCTCAGCAATTCCTTTAACCTTTTTAACTTTCAAGCTTTAAGAATGTATTGTCGAGTATTCCGGTCTCTTGGCGTGGTGACGGTGTTTCAGTAGGTGAGAGATTCCCGAAGTTGCGAAAGAAAGCGTCATCCTCAGGGATTCAATGTTCACGAAGATCACATTCTGCATGGACACTCCAGAGAATAGAAATCCGCGACAGGACACGAATAGAACCTCTTCTTTTGCCGACAAATTACCATTGGCCCTACGTATTTACAAATGTTTCATTTGTGTCTTTATATCAGCCACATTCACAGATATTTTTTTATTTAGGGCTGATTAACCTTTTAAAGCCTACTACTTACGTGATGTACCACCAGTTCATCAATCAAAAATTCTACATTCTGCCCACACTCTATTTATGTGTTTTGTATTTATCTCAGAACAAACAGCGACTTCTGTCCCATACGACATAAACTGATCGGTTTTTATAACCGAGATGAAAAGTGTTTACAGAGCGGTACGGACTGGGTCTTTAAATAAAGCAGTCTGCGCTTCGTCTTCAAAGGGTTTTAAAGGGTTCATTATTTCAAAGCAAATTACTTACTCCGAATTTTATAGATCCAAGACAATATTTAATCCTATTTAATTAAAGATTTAATACTTAAACACTTTTCAATAATATTGTACTAATGAACTCAGTTTCAAGGTTTCTGATTGAAATGGCTTTGGGTATTTTTTTGGAAATGAAATATGTTTAAACTTTTGCCCCACCATTTAGAGTTGATTTTACTCGTCTGGAACAAAGAACTCGTAAATGACGCCTTAAATTTCCGGGGTTTCAAGATGCATTCCTTTGTGTACCGCGACAGAAAACCCAGCGCTTTTCATTCTGCTGCACTCCACATGTACGTTAACCCAGGATTATGACGAAATGCAACTGACGTTCGGAAGGCTCGATCCGAAGACTCGACCCCACGAATAACAGAGGCCACAATTGGAATTTATCTTGAGTGAGGGTCACTTAGATTCCAAATTTCACTTATTTCCATACGGTCTATTTTGGTGCCATTACCTAACAACTTTGATCAAGCCGAAGACTTCTGAATTTACAATCCGTTCCAATACCGACCGGGACTCCAAGCGTCCTGACCCGTCCTTCATCGTTGGCCTCACATCCCTTAGGCCAATATCAGCATAATTCTCTGCACTATACCAAGAACACTTCATCCCACGTCCATACCGCTGTATTATTTAACAGTACTAACACACATTCATTCTACTTTGCTTCATGATGACTTACAGAGTCGTTAAAAAACTACAAATAAATAAGTAAACAGATTTATAAATATTACCTCATACCTCCGTTTTTGGCTTCAAAGTGAGTTTTCAAATACGTTTTCACATAAAAATTAAGTGAAAGTACCTTTTTCCTTTTCGCCCCATGTAAATATATCGAAGGAGATGAGGTACAACTGCAATCATTCTTGGACTCGATACTAGATGGGTTTAAGTTGTCAGCTTCACGTGGCGACCGGTTTAACCCGAGGACAGAGAGCTCCCTACACATTTAAGAGGAGAAAGTGTGGGACCTGGAGCTTATATGGAAGGTTTGGAGAAGAATAAAAATTCTTCTTCATACTTAGAATCGAACCACGATCCCCCAGTCGTCCTGTCAGCAGCACAGCCTCTGTGCCATCTGGGCTTGCTCAGAATTAGACATGCATTGCTTAGCTTCTCTATCGCAGCTAAATTCCCATCTCGCTATATCACCATTCCGTCATTTCCTAGCCATACTAGGCGACCCACATAAAAGCAAAGCTGTTTCAAGTTTCTGTTTCATCTGTCAGATTCACGCAGACTGTCCTGTGCGTTTTGCTTTCATATACTCTCACTTTATACAGAGCAATTTCCTCGAAGTAAGAAACCACTTTTCGCAACCATTCAAAATATTTGGCACAACAATTTTTTTATATCTAATACTGTTTTTTACTGCTGTTTTTTTTACTTTAGATGCCGGACTGCTGGCTAGAAGTCAATATTCGGAAGGTCCTGCGACCGACCACCTCGACACAGGTTTTTCTTGGTTTCTTTGCGTCTAAAAGCAAATGCTGAGATGGTTCCCAAGATTCCAAGTTGCCACTACATGCTTCTCATG
>Ga0123352_10013252_pt1 | contig 13082 bp, 7 predicted proteins | sample TergutLab28metaG_FD_89700 | JGI IMG/M metagenome (GOLD analysis project Ga0123352, IMG submission 89700) | Labiotermes labralis P1 segment gut microbial communities from Petit-Saut dam, French Guiana - Lab288 P1 | ecosystem: Host-associated > Arthropoda: Insects > Digestive system > Gut ... | reverse complement strand
TTCAGTATGGTGATGCATGTCTGTCACTACAGCAAGTGTACGAGTGGACTAGGAAGTTCATGAACGGCATTAGTTCTGTAACAGACTCTCCTCGACCTGGTCAAGCACACCGAGTAGTGACACCAGAGGCCATTGCAGCAGTTGAAGACATCGTGAAGGAAAATCGACGCGTAACATTGAATGAAATAGCACGCAATGGAGGCTACATAGAAAAATGAAGTCACTCTGTATCTTTTGTGTTCAATAAACAATGAGATAAAAAACATTTAAGGTTTTCATTTGACTCACCCTCGTATTTATTAAAACAAGGAGCACCGTCAAACGTTAGTTACGTTTTCTAATGTCAGCTGATAATTCAACTGATAAAATGGCGTCACTCACACGTTGTTAATCTTATGTAGTCACTACAGGTAAATATAAAGGTTCGTACACTTCGGTGTCAGATATTCTGTTGAACCTTGAATTTTGCATCTGAATAGAAGAAGTTATTTGTTTTGGTTTGCTTGAGTGATTAATTAATGAGGAGGTATATAAAGGAATAAAAACTCAATAACCAAATACCCTTGACAGAGTTTCTCTTTGGTTTACAGCAAGGATGTGCGAGGGAACATTTTGTTGCGGAATGTGTGCTTCCTTTCGCAAGGACAAGATTGAAATAAAACATTGCCTGGTCAGGATAATTATATGGGGATATTTAAAGACACATAACGTGGAAATTTAAATTAATGTATTTTAGACATCACTGTCTCCGAGAGAAAGTGAGCATAAACATATTGTAATAGAGGCCAAAGAGTTATTTAAAGCCGACAAATTGTGAGATACGCCTGCATATTAATATAAAAATTTAGTAAGTGTGAATAAACATAAAACTCCCTCTATCAGTGTGGTATAAACCACCTTACAATACCAATAAAAAATATAATAAATAATAAATAAATAATAAAAATTAATTTGGAATGCATTTATAAACATACTACTGACTTGGTTTCCAAGCCGATATACGCCTTAGTATGCCTTCGGATTTCAATGGGAATTTTGGTAAAGTAAATCAGTGCAGGCTCCCGGCTGGGGCAAAGATTTTTCTCTCCTCCAAAGGGCCCAAACTGATTATGGCCTCACCCATCTTTCTGTCCAATGGTTACCACACTTTTTTATTGCCGGAGGGGGGGGGGCGAAAACTGTCAGGGCATAAAATTTTCCAGTCACCTTCAACGAGGGCCGAGGTCAAGAATGAGTGGAGCAATACCACAACTCTCCCTATGTGCCTTCGTGGGTTCAACAGAGATAATTTTACCTTTTAATCTTTAACATGATTGTTGGTATAATACTACAAGTAAATTTGCATTTGGGTAATTTAATAAAACAGGAACATACAGGACAGCGTGTCCTGTTTTCTTACGTACAACCTACTGTTCCCTTTCTATTTCTTTCCGTCACGATTAGACTTCGGGTACTTTAAGTAGTGATATGGAGGACAGTACTGAAAATTTAGCCCAGTTTCAGACAGTACAGTAGAATGTAGGTAACTCGCAATGTCCAATATTTTATCTTGCAAATGTTATATCCGCGTACAACGACAATATAATAACGAAAACATTATCAATGTTTAAAATTAAAATTTGCTCTTAGTCTACTCCAAACACCGTAGCGATCCAAATTTCAGATCTGTGAACTGACTTCCGTCACTAGCAGTGTTATTGAAATGACTATGATGATGTGATAAACCAGAAATTACAAATTGATGCGATTTTTACGTGTAATTACAGAGATGTTAGACGGCAAAAACCTGCCCGAAGAAATGACCTCGGTGACCTGAACTCGGACTCCGGAAGTGGAACCTACCAGACAATAGCATGTATGAAAAACGATCCTGAACATGTATATCCTAAAGCGGCAAAAAAAACCGAGTTCCTGTATAAAACACATGTCTCTCTGCATCCTCCCTCGATTATGATGATACGCTTCCTACAGTTGTCAGACTATACACCATTTCAGAAATTACCTTGTAGCTTATTATAATAAAGGTAAAGGTAAAGCTATCCTTTTACACGTAGTGAAGTGTATGGCTAGTGGAATTTTAGGTCCATCCATTCTTATTTTCGGCTCTAGATGGCGGTGAGTGGTCAGCTCCACAGGCCAGCCGCTTTATCACTGGGAAAGTGCGTCACGTGTCCTTCGAATAGGCTGGGAGTGACCAAAAACAGGCCTGGAAGCTTTTTAAAGAGGAAAACATCTGCAAAAATTTAAAAACAAAAAAGTGACTCCTACTATAAACCCTGACGGATTATTTCTTTAAATGTAGTGACATTCCATCTGATGTAAAGGGAAATTAGATAAAATTTTCACAACAAAAGAAATAATATCGAATCTAAAATATTGTTTACTGTTTATAGCATCACGTCAGTTTATATAGACTACTTGGTATGTAACACAGCACCAGACAGTTTTCTTGTATATCTTTCCCAACTTCCTTATTCTTATTGCGTATGATTACAACCACAATAAGTAAATATATTAATCAATACAACAATTTAATAACAAAAAACTTGATGAAAACCGTGAGGATTTCCTAACCACTACCAAGAAGCAGTTTAAAAATACGATTAGCTACTGTCATTTGCTGAGTAGCTCGTTCATCCACACCCCAAATTCTTTGTTACTTCTTTAACTAACAGCACAAAAGTTGGTAATCTAAAAATGTTTTGTAACTGGCACAAACAACCGATAAATATATGAATAATTATAAGGTACAACATGTAAGTTTTATTTCGGTGTAGCCATGGAATTGTGTATCAAAATACCAGGCTTGAAAAGCCACAATATAAAACAGAATAACTGAACGCCCTCAAGCAGCTGTGAGAATGGCTCTACGCTTGTAAATAGGTAACGCCTGTTTCGAATCTTGGCCCGATAACCGCCTATCCAGAAGGTTGCTTGTGGAATTCCTCACTCCCTCCAGGCAAATTCTGAAATATTAGCTTCACAAGGCCACAAATCATTTCTTTCCTAAAGCTTTCCAAATTATCATTCATCACTTTCCCTAACATTTAACGCTGCATAGCCTGAGCTCCTGACAGCGTTATGAAATAACCCACGGAAAGCAGGAAGAGAAAGATACAGTATGCCGAAAAAGTGGCGTGGCATTTCGTAATTGGTATTTCCGTTTCACACTCGGAACTTCAGCTGTCAGAGTCACTGCAGGGCAGTGTCTTATCATGAGCCTTCTGCTGATCTCTTTATTAACCCCAAGCAAATGTCAGAATTGCAATTAAGAAAAGCCCATACCCCTTCTGTACTGTACAAACTTGTAACTCATGGGTCAAAAAAACCCTGTAATTCCTCACTTGGCGCTCTGTGTTGTCTTCAACCGAAAAAAATAATTCGGATAATAAAAAAAATATCCTGGAGCGTGTGTATATTCACATAGGTATATACTATACATACACAGATAAATAACGTGCATGCACATACACAAACACAAATATATATATATATATATATATAAACACATGCACACTAATAAGTTATAATAGAGTCTAAAAGAGGAAACATTTATCTTTTCATTCTGGCAACAGCATTTCAATAATAATGTTTAAGAACGTGCTATGGATGTTTCATCATGTACTGTACAACAATTTGGAAACTTCACTACGCACTCCATAACAGTGGGCATTAACCTCACGGCAATTTGGGCTCTTGGTTAGTCTTCCTTTCGTGTAACACCTATTCTGTATCATGACAGAAATGGTGCAGGACAGGCCATAGGCCAAGGTTAGGTAAAACGTATGGGTTACACACTTCATCGATAGAAAATTGTAAACTTTGATTTATAAATAAATTTAAAGCGATATTGTCCAAAAGTGTTCTTTCCTCAACATTAATTTAACCTTGGACTTCCGACCAATCAAATTATATTTGCAATGCAGATGTACAGAAGGACTACATCGGCTTGATTATCATGTTTTATTGCATCTTGCAGTGTTGCTGCAGGCCGGTTTGGAAGTGTTGTCGGGCCGAATTTTGCCCACCCCTGCTGTAATTTCTTGTGTGACTGTCTTTAATTTAACATTCTACAGCATGTAGCACAATTTGATTTGCAAGCTGTGGAAGATATTGCTGTTGAAAGTCCATGGCACAGGCACAAAGGGCAATTAGTCACAATAAGCCTTGGGTTCACGATCAGATAACATTTAACGTTTCGCCTGTACTCTGCTGTTCAGTCCTGCGTGCCAAACACAAAATTATTACATGCTTATCGACACACATGTAGCCCGTTCTTCCTACATTACAAACAATCTGGAATTACAGCAGTGTACGTACATCTTACGTTTGCACCTGAATTTCATGAGATTTACGATTTGGAACCTATGCATGTCTTCTACAGTAACTGCTAGATAAATGTCATCTTCAAACAAGTAGAAATATACATAACATATAACTGTATTCACATTTTTTGAAGAAGCGAGCCCAAGGATCACTTCACATAGCTTTACTTATATGCGGCTCTGAATGCAGCCATTAGAATGGCTCCTTTCATAGAAATTGTATGCATTTTAGTTATACTTCTTCTTTTCAACAACTTTATTTCTGGCAGAACTCCGAATTGTGTATGTTTGTCAGCAATGTTTCAAACTATTAATAATGTGAAAAAGATCTATCGCATATTCATTCAACTGTTGTGATACTGCACTGTATTGCTGTAGGCTAATAAATCGCTAACACTTAAAGAGACATTTTGTCTGCAACGAAAAAGATGATCATTGAAATGTCGATGTGTAACAATACCAAATCCAATAAATTTATAACAGGAGAACACTGACATTCCTGTCTCACTTAAGACGGCTTATTTTCATTCAAGTGGTCTCACCGAAATACAAAAGAATGTAGAAATGAAATTTGTTCTGCTAACCGATGTATTAATTTTAAAAAATCCGGAAGGTTCAACTAGTATCACATACATTTAGAATGGTTGCCTTTGCAGTTCATCACAGTACTTGCGAAACGTTCGTCATTGTTAGCAGATACAATATTTTAATGGGAAATTAATTTTGAAAAAATAAATAAAATAATATGAAATTAAAGTGTCATAACAGAAACACAGATAAAAATTACTAATAACACGAGCGAAAAGAATCCATGTTAACCATTGGATAGGAGGCTGGGTGGGACCCAGGGCTGGTACGCATGGTTAATATTTAGGTTGGACTGTAACTTATTTTACATGTTGTCCATGTGCGATATTTGTAGGTATGAATGTTTTTTTTTTTATACACAAGTTTCCACAGACATTATTTTGTCTGACAATTTGCATCATTACCTCACTCAGAATGTTTTGTACAACTTTACGGGTTGGGTTCCCTTGTTCAGAAGTCACCCATCATGGTGTTAAGGATGTGAAAAAGGTTAAACAGCACTGGCATAGATACAAAGTGCTTGTTCCATATCCACGTTAAACCCATAGTAACACAAGAATCTTCATCACAGTGCAAATTAAATATATATCATTACAGCACATAACTGGATGTGCGAACAAGAATGGAAAAATCCAATTTCAAATGTGTGGAATATAGTAAGAGATTTATTGGACAAGAGGTGATATGGGAATGACAATACTGCACGAAAGTGTAACAACATTTTGCAGGGAGGAATTTTAAAAACAATCAAGAAATTCACTGCATTTTATGGACAACAAAAGCTCCTCATTACACAAGTTTCCTGTTATTTCCACCTTCTTAGATCCTAATATTGTCAAGGTGGTGAGGAAAACATCTGGACCTAAAAGGGACAAAGTAATGCAGGCTAGAAGGTTGATATAACCAGGTAACAATCGTGCTTTTCACTATCTCTTCCCTGCTCCCGCAACCTTCGCTTATGCCAAATATAACACATGTGGATCTATGATGAAATGTTTCACCTCCTGACCAAACATCATAACTGCACAGCAGATGACTAAAACCCTCATTCCTAGCAATGTGGCACCACCAATACTATATGGGTCACCAATGATCATATCAAAACACACCAATGTGAGCAACTGCATACATAACTGATGCGCCACCACACCAGCTGGCCAGACATTTAGAATTACTGGCACCATTACCACGGCACACAAGACATTACCACGGCACATGAGACATCACTATAGCATCTCATCTCTTACACAGAGGCCACACTCTCACCTTGAAAGACACAAATGTCCATCAGCTTTGCTACAGCATCTTTTTAATTCCGTCCTACTCAAGGGTACCTTACAGCTGCTGGAACAGTTCAGAACAGGCACGCAAGACCCATTCCAACTGATGTTAACATACATCTACTTCACCTTCAATGGGACATTTTATGACATGAAAGAGCATCACTGCTTATCCTGGCTATAGCTGATTATGTACTACACTCAATAGTCTGAATGAATGGCATTGGACATGCTCATCAATAACAAACATGTCACATGTATCATCACACATCACAAAAGCATGATTGTAATGTTAAACACACTAATCAACTCTGTGACAATTACAGTTTTAACATTAAAATTCAGTCACCAAATGCAGCATTCAAATGGAATGGATAACAAGAACATACATTTCAACGAAACATTCCAGCAATAAACACTATACATGAGAGACAAACAGGGGTGGCAACACTACTCTTATAAGACACTAAACCACTTGACATGAAGACAGTCTATATTTCAACCAAAAAGAACAAATACTTGTTAATACTCTTAGAAGAAGTCATAGAACTAAAAGTGTCAAGAATATACAGCATACCACATGAATGTGGGAAGGTACATGTATGACAGAATATACAAATGAACTATATTACAATATACAGTTTTTACAATTACAACACCAAAACTCCAACATGTTTCAACCTTTTCTTGTGAGTCACCATCTGGGAGTGTACATCAATATTTTTATAAAACATACATTATAAATAGACAAAATAGATTAAAATTTTATTAAAATTGTCTGTTGTCTTGAAGTTGGTGCTGTGAATATGCAAGTTTGATGAGGTATTCCTTGTGGAACATATTTTATATGTGTAGAGTAGTATAACCATTCTGAAACAATATTATATAAAAAAGCCATCCATAAGCATACACAGTAACATTATATAAAATATATGTAGTAAAATAATAGTTATCTGTACATACCAAATCCTTGGAGCAGCTTGGGTATGTTCTGATTGCATGTATGGTAGTGAGAACTGAAAGTATAGCTTAGTGATATCACAGTGTAAGTCACAGAGTAGTGCGACATAATTGAAGGTCATTAATGAGTTCAAATAGGGGGGTGACAGTCTCCTGGATACTGTATGGCTATAAGTTTGTTAGTGAAACTATACTGTTGTATGTAAATCTGTTCAGAAGTGTTCACATAAGGGCCCTTAATGACATGTTGTAAAGAGTCATGGTATGTAGAAGTGGTCCATATACATGAAACGGGAAAGCACACCCTGAACAGGCCAAGATTGTTCCAGGAAACTGAGGATCCCAGATTTTGAGAAAATAAGCACATGAAGGTGGTAAGGTTATTAACCCTGCACACACCTTTACACCTTTAATGGGAAAAACACTTAATATGTTCTATCAGGTTGACTTTGAAGGGGTGGCCTCCTCTACACTATACTTCTCCATTTACGTACTTGTATCCCCTACCTGATGATGGTCAAACAGAACGACCAAAACAAATCATACAAACATAATATTAACCAAACATGTAATGTTCGGATGTTGTGTTTGTGTGGATTAGGCTACTAATAATTAACTAGCACAACAGGATGACGATGTTCAAATGAGTAAAGATTGCCCATTTTTTTGGGCTGGGGAAAATTCTCAACTTGAGTGGGATTATTAACTTGGTGTTCTATAAATAAATGTTATTCCTGGAGTAATTCAAAGTGTATACATTTGCATGGGCAACTTCCAAGACTACAAACAATTTTAATACAATTTTAACCTATTTTATCTATTTATAATCTACGTTTTATACAAACACTGATGTACACTCCCTGAAGATAACCCACAAGAAAATGTCAAAATATATCAGAGTTCTAGTGTTTTAATTGTAAGAACTTGACACTGTAATACAATGCATCAGTTGAAATATTTCTGACTTTAACAATTAGTGCATGGATATGATGAATACCATAAAAAATGTAAGACAGGCTGATCCAGGCAGACTAGGCATAAAGAATCTGAATTATATCTATGCTGAAAGAGATGGGTCCACAGTGGTAGCTCAGAGTAGTGAAACTGACCAATGTATAAAACATCAAGAATATACAGAGGTACAACACAGAACATCAGGCTGTAAGGACCAACAGGTTGAAGAAGTGACAGAGAACAGCTACACCTGCATAATCTGAAACAAGAAAAAGGATTGAAAATAGGTCAAAAAAGCACCCCACAATCAAACACCTACAGCACTCAAAGTTAGGGACAAGCTTCAGGAAGGAGAGACAGGACAGCAAGGTGACCATCTAAAGACAAAGGGTCTTTCTTCACATCAAGTTACAAGGTACCAGATAACAAGTAAAAGGTGTGACCACCCAGCTTGACATTACCTTACGAGTGACCAGCCAACAAGGAAGAGGTACAGAATTGACAGACTGACCTATACATACACATATTAACCAGAAAGTGGTGTTTCCTCACCACTCTAACTATATCACCTTTATTAATATATTAAGAAAACTAACAAGTTCAATAGCATTTCTTTACTGTCAAAAACAAGAGAAATTTCAGTGCAACTGACTTATTTTGTACAATATGCCATTCCTCTCTCAAGCAAGGTAAGCATAACTGGATACACAGCATGAAAACTTGTTTCTCCTCTCTGGCGAACTGTTTGTTGGTAACGTTGCAATGCTCCTCCCATAAGCTCCAGACGTTCTCGTTCTGATGGGTGACTGTCCAACCACTGAGAGAAACGGCTTACTGACCAGTTTGCACTCTGGAAAACATGAAAATCACTGCTAATTCCAATGCAACTCTCTCTCTCATGTATGAATGTGCGCATGCATGCACACACACACACATATACACGAGTTCTTAAGCAAATTTATATGTGGTTTGTACTGGTGAAACATAACCCTGTTTTGTATTAAGCTCATTATACAGCAAAGATTGTACATGGTATAAAACGCAGTTCTCATTAATATCTAGACATTTTTTTGATAAACTTCTCAAGAAAGCAAATAAGGTAAGTAAAGAAGACTGGCTTAGGACATCTTTCTACATCAGAGAGTAACACTACATATTTAGTGATAATATGAAGGAAAAGTAAATCTGAATCATACTACTACATGTTTTGCAATAGCAACAAACAAAAATGAAATAATGTATACTACAAACACATGTACTCAAAATATTTGTGTCACTATTGTATTACCTGATGTGGTGAAAGAAGTTCATTTGGTCCACGAGAAAACATGGAAAGCAATACCAGGCTATATGGAATTACATCTCCCAGGGCTGGACTGTCTGAGATCTCATCAATGCTGAGAAATAGCAATGGACGTAATGATCGCATCATTCGGTACTGACGACTGAGTTCTGATGTCTGTCTACAAAGAGGTGCCACAGCTACTTCCATCTGCCACAGAAATCATCAGTTCAGTACCTTTTACATGTTATTTAATCCTATGCCATGTGATCGAAAAGACTACTGTGGTTGTTAAGTTCCTAAAGAGGGTGGGTTTGTACAGACATTCAGAAAGTTCAAAGTTATTCATGAATGACATAGACATTGCAAAAGTAATAGGCAATTCGGACACATCAGAAAATACGGATGACTGACTAGAGACTACAGTGTAGATAATGACGAGATTTCTGAACCAAAAGTGAATCTAAATTATGAACCACAAACAGGCAGTTGCCAGAAGAATTATTTCACTCAATTGTGATAATAATTCATGAAGAATGTGTATGTGAAATTAGATGCCAATTGAAAGAATAATAAACTGTAAATACTGTTTTTCCTTAAACCTTTTAAAAAAATGTAAAAATGGCTCACACATCATACAAACTTACCATTACTGTATGTGTTAAACTCAGTTTCTTGATGTAGCATACATATTAATTTAATTTTTTTTAAATTTACAAGACCACAATATTTTACTATATTATATAGTCACAGGATACTCAGATATACTACTGTACTTAATGCACGAGTGTTACAATATTAAATGGAACAGGCGAAACCTGATCACTGTTTTACCAAAAGATAATACATTATATGTAACTATTTAATTTATTTAATTTATTTGTGTGTTACTGTTGTCACGATGCACATTGTGTGAAACTTCTATGACTGGGGTAAAATATTTTTTATAATTTCAAAGCTTTTCCAAAATTCCAAGTCTCCCATGTCATCATTAATGAAGAATACTTCATGTAGCCATAAGCATGTTATGGGTGTAGCAGGAATACATTTTCTTAAGGTACACACCTCATCCTCCACGTCCAATCATGAAACTACCCTTCACCTTTATAGACATTTTGTTTCAACTGCCGCCCAAGAAACACAATGTAGCTTTTCCTGTGGTCACCACTGCAGCAATATACCAAAACATGAAAAGTTAATTATTCAACTTTTATCATGAAAAATTTTGTTCAACATCAACTATGCAGGAGAATGTAATCTCCCATGCTCTGTACTTTTGTTTCATTACACTGTCATTTTGCTAAGACTTTACACATTGCCATTATGATAATACCCTTTAAAAAGTAACTTAATCCACTTAAGTCCAAGGGCATCAACATAATATGAAAATTACACATATTTTCACTGCATGAACACTAAAGACAATTTACAAAACAATGTAGTACTGGCAAAGGATTGAACAGTTAATTTTCTCCAAGCATCAGTTGTGCCACAACATATACTGCCAGGGCAGGATGTTGTGCTCAGTATTTTGTAACACAAACCTGACTAAAATCTGCAGAAGGCCGGAGACGTCCTCCCTCTCCCAGAGGACGAACCAAACACGCGTGGTTGAGAAAAAGTTCTATGCAGCGCCTGGCAACAGGAACACAGCTAAAACAAAATTCAAAAGGTTATCATAAAAATCTTATTATGGTGTGTAGGCCTATTATGTATACAGGGAACAGACTACTTAACTAGCAAGATATACTAAAGACACACACAGCAAGTACAATTAAATTCAGCTTCTGTTAGCTGGCCATTCTGGCAGAGGTGATTCTGTTATTTTTCTCACTTCCTCTCAACTTAATAAATATGCTGGACCTTAAAATAGATCACGTGTGTCAGAACCACCTTTTTTTAAAAACTGCTTTAATTTAAAACACAATAACCTAATTCCTAGAAGAATGATAAACACATAACAATAATTCAGGGCCTCAAGTGTTGAGTGCCTGAATTATTTTCTAGTTTATCAGTCTTTTAGGAATTAGTCAACCTTGTTACAAATCAAAACAATTATTAGCACTGGCATTAATACACATATAATAACCACAAGTGAGTCAGTGGTAATATTTTCAGTATTTTCAACCAGGGAGATCAACCCATCAATATGATACATACAGACAGGGACACATGACTCATCCTTCATCAACTATCATCAGCCAGTTAGCAGATGGTCAAATGGTGGATAATACAGAAATCTCACAAAGTTGTACGTAGATCACATGGAATATTCTCCAAATTGGTACGTGCTGAAATAATCTTAAAGTGAATTTTGGCCTTCACTATAAAGTGGCCAGCCCAAGGTACAGTCCTGAATTTTGCATAGGCTCAACAAAGACATTCCCCAAAATTTTGTCAAAATTTATAAATGTGATAATTTTTGGTCTAAATTTGGAGATCCATGTACAATCCACGGACCTAATGACTGTCGGTATAGAATATAATAAAAATCAATTCAGCCAGAGTGGTTGGTAAGACACTGCAGCAATAATAAACAGTTTCTTTGACTTGAAATTTAAACTTAAACTGAAACAGTTTCACAAAATGGTACCCTGGGATGTCAACACTGTTTTTATTACCTTATATAATGAAGTTCTGCCCCATATATGCTGCTAAAATACCAAGTATCTATACATTTTTATAAGCTTCCTTACCATTTCACAACTACATCTTGATTCTGGAATGGTGCCAAGTAATTACTTGCTGCCCTGGCAATGAAACCCTGTAGTTCCTTCATATACAAGGAGCACTGGGAAACATCTGACTTTCTAGTGCTTGCATTAATCCCACTTTCACCAGCTGCTGGTCTCCTACAATCAGAAACCATGTACCAGGAGGAGGTAAGAACCAGCAAACTACTATGTGGTGCAGTCAGATACTTTCTGGAGTGATGGCGTGATGACACTACTGCTGGTAGCACAAACTTCAACCACTATGTGTGGATACATATGGATAGACCAGAGTCTGCTGATTCACTTCCTGCTTGTAATACGACTGTACCATGTGACTGTTGAGTAGTACAAGTTTGTGTAGTTCTATTTGTGATGACATACCTAGAAAATAGCTGACTTCTGCATCAAATTTTGCTGCAAACTGGGAAAAATGCTACATCAGATTCTTAAAGTAACTGTTGGAGAGCAGAAGGTGGGAAGAACACAAGGTTTTGTATGGTTTTCCAAGTTCAATAGTGATATGACCTCTGTTGAAGGTGCTGAACACTTAGAACCTTCATCAATGCACAAGGCAGATGAAAATGTGGATCAAATGACAGAATCTGTGCTCACACCAGAAGAATCACTATCCATAAAATTACCAAAATGTTAGGACTTTCATTTGGGTCAGCTCAGAATACTCTGACAGACAATCTGTCCATGTGTCAAATTACCACCAAATTAATGTCCACCACTTACTGAATGAGGAGCATAAGGAAAATAAATTTAACACGTGTCAGAACCTTTGACAGCTGTCTGAAAGAGCCCCATAACATCCATTACAGAGATAATAATAACATGTGATAAGATGTGAGTTTAATGGTATGACCCAGAAACCAGTGGAGGAGCCCACCATATCTGAGCCAAAACAGACAAGACACACTGGCTCATATGTGAAGAACATTTCTTCTTCTTCTTCTTCTTCTTCTCCCCCCCCCCA
>Ga0123352_10013249_pt1 | contig 13083 bp, 10 predicted proteins | sample TergutLab28metaG_FD_89700 | JGI IMG/M metagenome (GOLD analysis project Ga0123352, IMG submission 89700) | Labiotermes labralis P1 segment gut microbial communities from Petit-Saut dam, French Guiana - Lab288 P1 | ecosystem: Host-associated > Arthropoda: Insects > Digestive system > Gut ... | reverse complement strand
TAGTCGCCTAACTAAGCTATCAAAATTTCATGTTTATAGGGCTTTCTTTGTCATGCCTTAATTCATGAAATTATTTTTGTTTATGTTTTTCAAACTAAACATTGACTTTTCTTAGCTGGACTTTTGAAAAATATAACATAAAGTGGAGGAGAAATCCAGTAAGTGCCATCCTTTTGATCGTATCGTCAACCTGGACAATGTCAGCAGGCTAGGTAGTCTATACCGCCAAAACGTGGTATACTTAGGATTAATAAATTTGATGTTTTGGAGTGTTTTTAATGATTGCTGAAGTGGTGGTTGAGATAAAGAATAAAGCAGTGGATCGGGTGTTTGATTACGAGATCCCAGCTGAATTTGAAGGCATTGTTACGCCTGGTGTTCGGGTTATTGTGCCTTTTGGTCCTCGCTCTTTATCAGGCTTTGTTTTAAAGGTGAAATCTCATAGCGATTACAATAAAAGATTACGTCCGATCCGCCAAGTGTTAGATGTGGTCCCGGTTTTAAACGCAGAATTGTTACAATTGGGCATTGATTTAGCCAAGGAGACGGGCGCTACCATGATTTCCTGTTTTGATGCCATGATACCAGCTGCGATGCGGACGAAACACAAGAAGAAGTTTGTGTTATCAGGGGTTGAATCAAGAGAGCTTCTAGATCAGCGAGTAGGAGACTTATTTGGCTCGGCTGACGTCTTGGATGAGGGGGTCGTTCCAAAAGAGCTTTTAAAGGTTTTGAAGGAAGAGATTGATGCTGGTCGTGTGGAAGTGGTGTATGAGCATTCGCAACGGCTGGGTAAGAAAACAAAGCGTTATGTGAAATTGATGGATCGGGACGTTGATCCTGCTGTAGTGGGTCGGTCGAAGAAGCAGCTAGATGTGGTGGAGACATTGCTGGGTCATCGGGATCCGGTAGCAAGGGATGAATTAGAGGCGACCGCCAGTGTGTTAAAAGCCTTGGTAGATAAAGGGATTGTGCAAACGATTGATGTGGAAGTTTACCGAGACCCGTACGCTAGTAAGGTGCTTCCTGAAGCAGATGAAATGAGATTAAATCCCTTGCAGCAAGAAGCGGTCGACACGATTGGAAAGGCTGGATCAGAGGTTGTCTTAGTTCATGGGGTGACCGGCAGTGGAAAAACGGAAGTGTATTTGGAGGCGATTGCTAAGGTTTTAGAAGAGGGGAGACAAGCCCTTGTTTTGATTCCTGAGATCACGTTGACGACCCAGTTGATGTCACGGTTTAAGAGACGTTTTGGTGATCAAGTGGCTGTTTTACATAGTGGGCTTTCCATGGGGGAGCGTTACGACGAATGGCGTAAGATTTTGCATAAGGAAGTTCGTGTGGTGATGGGGGCACGTTCGGCGGTGTTTGCGCCACTGGACAACATCGGATTAATCGTCTTAGACGAGGAGCACGAAGCCACGTATAAGCAGGAGGAAATGCCACGCTACCATACCCTTGAAGTAGCGAAAAGACGGGGATTGACTCACGATTGTCCGGTTGTATTAGGAAGCGCGACGCCATCCCTTGATTCTTATGCTCGTGCGTCTAAAGGCGTTTATCAATTGATTACGTTGAAAAAGCGGGCGGTGGAAGAGGCCAAGATGCCAACGGTTCGTCTGATTGATATGAATCAGCAGAAATTTGGCTCAGGAAGTGGCATTATTAGTGTAGAGCTAGAGGCAGCCATTGCCAAGCGTTTGGCTTCTAAGGAACAAGTGATTTTATTTTTGAACCGCCGTGGCTATGCGAACTTTATGCAATGCCGGGAATGTCACGAAGTGGTGAGTTGTCCTAATTGTGATGTGACGCTGACCTATCATAAACAAATCCATGGTCTGAAATGTCACTATTGTAATTTCACAGCCAGGGTCGTAGAGGTTTGTCCAAAGTGTGAAAGTGCAGAGATTCAGTTTTTTGGCACCGGAACCCAGAAAATCGAAGCCTTTTTAAGCGAGCGATTTCCTGAAGCACGCCTGCTTCGCATGGATATGGATAGCACTTCGAAGAAGGGGGATCACAGGCGAATCATTGAAGCCTTTGAGAAACAAGAGGCCGATGTCTTGATTGGGACACAAATGGTCGCCAAAGGTCTCGATTTTCCAGGGGTGACCTTGGTAGGAGTGGTCGATGCCGACATTCTACTCCATTTTCCAGACTTTAAGGCATCGGAGCGTACCTTTCAGTTGCTAACCCAAGTAGCGGGACGGGCAGGGCGCCATGAGAAAGAAGGCGAAGTATTGATTGAAACTTATTCGCCTTATCATTACGCCATGGAAGGTGTCAGGACGCAAGATTACAATGGTTTTTATACCAAAGAAATGGCAATGCGTAGGCGTTTTAAATATGCGCCGTATTTCTATCATGCCAAAGTCCATTTATCCAGTGTAGATCCTGAACAATTGATGGTCGTTAGTGAGCAGGTCAACGCCTATTTACGTACCTCTTTATCAGAAGAATGTTTTATTATTGGACCGGCCATGCCTGGTATTCCACGAGTCAATAACCGTTTCCGAATGCACATTATTCTGAAATACAAGCAAGCCCCTAGTTTAAAGCGGGTGATGACCGAACTTCTTGAACACATCGATCAAAAAGAAGTCAGTTTAGCCATCGATTATTTTCCAGTGCATTTGGCCTAATGATAGCCCGTTTGAAAAAGCGAAAGAATTTTGTCAAATATCCACTTGCGATAGTGGTTTCGTTGGGGTAAATATGGTATACTTGAAAGAAGAGAATTTTTTCATCGGAGTGTTTTATATCATGAAAAATAAGCAGATAACAGAATCTGAACGATCGGTTTCACAACTCTATGCTGCTTCGGCGATGGGACTTAAATCCATTGCGAACAGTAAGTCACCAGAAGCCTATTTTAAAGGTGCCGAGGCGGATGCGGAAGTTTTAAAAAAGAGGAAACAAGCAGAGGCAAACATGGCTGCTACGACCTTCCGCCCCCAGCCTTTCATATCACCGATCACTGGCCACAACCTAGTAGGGAATATTACAACGCAAGTGGCTCATGGTATTTATGAGAAGGACGAGGAAGGGGAGCTAAGGCCGAAAAAGGAAAGAGCTGCTAAGTCGTATGCTTCTCATCAATTGAAAGGCATCTCGAACATGTCCTTTCATGTGGGAGGCGACCAATTGATGTTAAATCATCCCATTCAAGGTCGATTGGTGTTTTCTACTCAAGAAGGCGATTTTGAAATTGAAGCGAACCTAATCCGTGTTAAAATTGACGATAACAATAATTTTGCTCAGTACGATCGAACCTTGGCAGATGTTTTGGATGAGCAGTTCGGTAAGTTTAAAGGGCCAAAACCTTTTACTCGAATCGTTGAAACAAAGCAGTCACCTCTTGAGGAGGAATCATTTTCCACCGCTGAGCCCGATCAGATTGACGATGTAGAAAGAATGGACGTTCACCAGGTTGACCATCTTTATCAAGAGGATCCCCTGCATCAAGACGATCCCTTAGAGATCGAGTACCTGACCTCCAAAGCGGAAGAAATCATACAGGGGGTTGACCAAAATCAAGAGGGATTACCAAAGGATTTTTATTACGAGACGCCAAGCTTAGACTTGCTTGAAGATGGTGATGCGAGACGTTCGTCAGACGAAGAGTGGATTTCTGAAAAGATGGAACTGTTAGAAGAAACCTTCGTTAATTTTGGAATTAAAGTACAAGTGACGGGTAATTACATTCAAGGGGCAACGGTGACGCAGTTTGAAGTGGCTCCTGAACCAGGAACAAAAGTTAGTCGTGTGGTAGGACTTGCCGATGACTTGAAATTGAGTCTATCTGTGAGCGATCTACGGGTAGAGCCTATCCCAGGTAAAAACACCATTGGTGTTGAGATTCCGAATTTAACGCGACGGGCCGTTCGCTTAAAAGACATTTTGACTTCACCAGAGTTTGTTCTTCACGACAGCCCACTTTATATTGGCCTTGGTGAAGATATTGGTGGTACGGCTGTTTATACGGATATTTTAACGATGCCCCATGGCTTGATTGCTGGACAGACAGGATCAGGAAAAAGCGTGTGTATTAATACGCTGTTAATTAGCATCCTATATAAAGCAACGCCGGATGACGTTAGGTTAATGCTGATTGATCCAAAGCGGGTTGAGATGACCCCTTATAATAACATTCCTCATTTGGTCACACCGGTCATTACAGATGAGAAAAAGGCAGCAACGGCCCTTTCTTGGGCAGTGGATGAGATGGAACGTCGTTACGATTTATTTGCGAAAAATGGTGTGCGTGACATCCAATCCTTTAATAAAAGGCGTTATGAATTTAAAGTGGCTTACGATAAAATACCGTACATTGTCATCGTCATTGATGAGTTAGCCGATTTAATGATGGTCTCGGCAAACGAAGTAGAAGACTGTATCATGCGACTGACACAAAAAGCACGTGCAGCAGGCATTCACTTAATTGTGGCTACACAACGGCCGACCGTAGATGTAATCACAGGCACCATTAAATCCAACATCCCAACACGTATGGCCTTTGCTGTGGCACAAGCCAACGATTCACGGGTGATATTAGACCGTAATGGGGCTGAAAATCTGCTAGGTCGTGGCGATATGTTGATTTCTCAAAACGGTGATAAAACACAGCGTGTGCAAGGATCCTTTGTGGACGATGTGGAAGTCCTACGAGTGGTAGAGGCGGTTAAAAAACAGGCGGCACCACGGTACTTAATTGCAGAGGATGCCTTAGATAAACGCATGGAGCTCTCTAATCAGTCAGAAGACCCTCTTGAGTACGATGCCATGATGCTATTTATTGGGAGGCAAGCCGCTTCTATTTCCTCTCTTCAAACCAAGTTTAGAATTGGTTACAACCGTGCGGCACGCCTCATCGACAACCTAGAATCAAAAGGTTGGATTTCTGAACCGATGGGGGCCATGAAAAAAAGAGACGTTTTAATGACGGAACAAGAATTAAATCAACTATTTGATAAATAAGATAGTAAGGGAGGTGTTTTGTCAATGAAGAATTATTATCTCATTGGTATTAAAGGGGCTGGCATGAGTGCACTTGCTCATGTGCTCCATGACATGGGAAATCACGTGAGTGGTTCAGATGTAAAAGACATGATTTTTACACAAATTGAGTTAGAAGCAAAGGGGATTATCTTGCATACGTTTGGGTCTTCTAACATCGACTCTCACATGCACGTGATCGTTGGCAATGCCTTTGGAGAGGATCACGTCGATGTGATGCATGCAAAAAAAGTAGGAGCACGTGTGATTCGCTATCACGATTTTTTAGGTGAACTAGCTAGTAACTACATTTCGGTTGCTGTTTCAGGAACCCATGGGAAAACAACAACAACAGGTATGCTATCTCACGTTTTGAGGTTGGCCCAGCCAACGTCTTACCTGATCGGTGATGGGACAGGAAAAGGGATTGCAAACAGTAAATACTTTGCCTTTGAGGCCTGTGAGTACAAAAGACATTTTCTGGCTTACCATCCTGACTACTTAATCATCACGAACATTGAGCACGATCACCCAGATTACTTTAAAGACACAGAGGATGTGATCCATGCATTTAATGGCGCAGCCTTGCAGTGTAAGAAAAAGGTGATTATGTTCGGAGACGACCAAAACGTTTTAAAGTTAAAGTTGTCAAATGGTTTAACTTATGGATTTATGGACCATAATGATATCGTTGCTTGTAACGTCATTAAAGATGCCACTGGAACGACGTTTGATGTCATCGTTGATAAAAAGTATCATCACACCTTTAAAACGCCGTTTTTTGGAGATCACATGATCCTAAATAGTCTATCGGTCATTGCCGTTTGTTATTTAGAGGGAATGGATCCAAAAACAACAGCAAAAGACTTGTCGCTGTTTTCAGGAGTAAAGCGTAGGTTCAGTGAGCGGATCGTTGGATCGCAAGTGATCATTGACGATTATGCCCATCACCCAACTGAAATAAAAGTAACCCTGCAAGCTGCTAGACAGAAATATCCGAATCGGTCGATTGTTGCTATTTTTCAACCACACACCTATTCAAGAACCACCACGTTTTTGGATGAATTTGAGAAAACTTTGGCTTTAGCGGATCACGTTTATTTAACGGAGATTTTTGGTTCAGCACGAGAGAGTCAAAGTGACATTGACATTCATGTTCTCTTGGATCGTAACGAAGACTTTCATCTCATTACGATGGACAATGTGGAAGTACTAAAAGCTTACGAACAAGGCATTCTTGTTTTTATGGGAGCAGGTGACATCGAAAAATACGAACAAGCATATTTGAATTTGAAGTAAAAACGATAGTAAGGAGGTGTTTTGATAAATAGGCAAAACAGGTCGAGGAAGCAAGGAATGAAGAGCTGAAGCTTACAAGGGATAAGTGAGGCGATGCATGACGAAGCTGACAAAGAGATGTGAAGCATATTTATCAAAAATCATGGATCAAATCACATTAACATTTACAGTAGGACAACTATTTGCAGTAGTTGGTGCCATTTGTTTGATTGCGATTACGATTGCCCTCGTTATCTTCCTCTCAAGAGCATCGAAAACGGCTAAGGAAGCACAGGCACTGATGGAAGATGCACGAGAAGTTTTAGATGACATTCAAGAAACAAAGCTGGCAGTTGTTGGGGCAATCAGTAAAGTTCAAAAAGCACTAAACGTCGTGGAATGGGTTAAAAAGCGAAAGAATAAAGAATAGGAGTGGATTTTCATGAAAAAGTGTTGTACTTTTTTTACAGGAGTAGCATTAGGTGCGATCATTGCTATCCTTTTAACACCTAAAACAGGAAAAGAAATGCAGGATTCTCTCATTAGGAAAACAAACGAGCTTCAAAAAAAGTTAAAAGATTTCGAACTTTCTGATACGAAAAGTGTGCTACAGGAAAAAGTAAAAGAGACACGTGAATTAATTCAAAACTTCGATTGGAACGAATCAAAAGAAAAGGTGCAGAAAACGTTTGATGACGTTAGTGCACGCTTAAGTGAAATTAAATTACAACTGACAGAAGATTAAAGCCAAAATTAAAAGGTCCTACATAAGTAAGGCCTTTTAATTTTGCTCAGAATTTTTACCAACTTTTGATTCTGTTCCTGCGATCATTCGCTTAAAGTTTGGAATGTGTTTGAGAAGGATAATGAGTGTCACCAACGCAAAGATGGCACGTGTAATCGGAGAGTAAAAATTTGGATTGCTATAAGGGTTAATCCACACAATAAAGAAAACGGTGGTAGCGGTGAGACAAGAGGAAAGAGAGATCATTTTCCAAATTTTTAAGGTACCAAAGAAAATCACACATAAAATAGCAAAGGTGGCGGGGGCATAAAACATAATGATGCCAGCTGTGGTTGCGACAGCCTTCCCACCTCTAAGACTTGCAAAAATAGGGTGTAGATGACCAACAATAGCAAAAAAAGCGACCACCAAAGGGTGTAAGCCCGTTTCATAGTGTATAGCGATTAAAACAACGATACCGCCTTTTAAAATATCAAAGAAATAAACCGCTAAGCCAGCTTTTTTGCCAAGAACACGCATGGCGTTTGTTCCACCTAGATTTCCAGATCCATGTTCTCGTATATCAGTGTTAAAAAAGCCTTTCCCAATGACAAGACCAGATGGGAATGACCCAATAAGGTAGGCGATAACGATAAAAATAATGCTTGTTAGCTGTTGCATAAAAGACAACCTTTCCAATGTAAATTGAACGCTTAGGTGAGTAAACGGAGCATTTAATTTAATTGCCTGTTAATTGTAACATACTTTTGACCTTTTTGATAGAGTTTTAAGTAACTTCTGAAATGAATTTTTATTCTACAAATTGTGCAATTAAAGCCTCCGCACATTTCAAGCCATCAATGGCTGATGAGACGATGCCTCCTGCAAAGCCAGCTCCTTCACCTGCAGGATAAAAACCTTTTACTGATACCGATTCTAGCGTTTCGGGATGACGTGTGATGCGCACCGGAGAAGACGATCTGGTTTCCACAGCTGTTAGCAAAGCATCGTCCATGGCAAAACCTTTGATTTTTTTATCAAAGGCTAGCAGTCCCTCTGCCATGGAATCGCAAACGTATTTAGGGAATAAATCGTGAAGATTGGTCAGTTTAATTCCTGTCGCAAAAGTTGGAGAAACAGAACCAAGGGTCGCACTTGGCTTTCTAGCTAAGAAGTCTTTAACAAGCTGGGCAGGGGCTTTGTAATCGGAACCTCCCATCGTAAAAGCCTTTTCTTCAAGTTGTCGTTGGAAGACAACACCAGCAAGCGGGTGGTCTGATTCGAAATCTTCCGAATATACTTGAACAAGAACCGCACTGTTAGCATTTTCTTTGTTTCGTGCGTGTTCGCTCATGCCGTTAGTAACAATGCCACCTTCTTCAGAGCTAGAAGGGACAACAAAGCCACCAGGACACATACAAAACGTATAGACGCCACGGCCACTTGTTGATTGATGGGTCAAGCGATATTCAGCAGCTCCTAGCTTGGGGTGATCAGCAAACTCTTTGTACTGGGATGCGTTAATGAGGGTTTGAGGGTGTTCGATGCGTGCTCCAACTGCAAAGGGCTTGCTTACCATTTCGATTCCTTTGCGATGGATGAGCTCAAAGGTGTCACGTGCACTGTGGCCAACAGCAACAACAATGTGGCGACTTTCAAACACTTTCGCGCAACGGGTCTTAACCCCCATCACTTGCCCATCTGAAATTAAAAAGTCTTCCACCTTGACATTAAAATGAACCTCACCACCGAGAGAAATGATTTTTTTTCGGAGGTTTTTGATGACGTCACGTAATAAGTCCGTTCCAACGTGAGGATGAGACGTGTATAAGATCTCTTCCGGAGCTCCAGCTTTCACTAACTCTTCAAGCACTTTTCGGCCGCGTAGATCTTTGACACGGGTGGTCAGTTTTCCATCAGAAAAGGTACCGGCTCCACCTTCACCGAACTGAACGTTGGATTCCGTATTTAGGACGGAATCAGAAAAAAACTTTTCTACGCTGTGGGCACGCTGGTCGACGCCTTCGCCTCGTTCTAAAACAATGGGGGCGTAGCCACATTCTGCTAGAAGCAAGGCAGCATAGATCCCAGTCGGACCAAATCCAATGACGAGCGGGCGCTCGCTAGGTGTTTTTTCAATCTTTGGTGGCATGTTATACTCAAGATCTGGCGAGGGCATGACATCGGATCGTTTTTGCTTTAAAATACGTGCCTCATTAGTAAGGGCAACATCAACGGTATAGACAAAGTTGATGGTACCACGGCGTGCATCAATGGATTCTTTAAAAATTCGATAGCTTTTAATGTCAGAGGGGTTGATGTCCAGTTTTTGTGCGATAAGTAAAGGAAGTTTTTCCTCTTTTGATTGTTCAATGTTGATTTTTAATTGCGAAATACGAATCATAATGGTCACCTTTTTTATTAAAATATAGGGAAACTGCACCTGTCATGCTCAACTATGTTTGTCACGACAAACTAGTTTCTCTATGAGTGGCATGAAGGAGAGCTAATAATCGAGCGAAGCATCGCTCAAAGTTCTTCAAGTATACCATAATTCTAATGGTTTGTAAGGGCGACTTGGAGCAACACTGAAAAAAGAATGAATTTGTCGATCAAAAGAGGAGATTTTCTCGCGAATTTGTTGCAAAATGCAAGTAGATTTGGTATTATTTCGTAGGGCATGGTGTCGTTTTCACATCTGGTACCATTTTCAAAGAATATTTTTTGAATTGAGAGGACTGAGGCTTGTGTATGAGATTTTAAAAGTAGAACAGTTAGCGCCTAGAATGTTATTGATGGATGTTAAAGCACCCCGCGTAGCAAGATACTGTGAACCAGGGCAATTTTTAATTGTTAGATTGGATGAAAAAGGCGAGAGAATTCCTTTGACCATTTGCGATTACGATCGTGAAGTAGGATCGATCACCATTGTTTTCCAAAGTGCCGGAGCAAGTACAGAGAAAATGTTAGATTTAAAAGTCGGAGATGCCTTCCATGACTTTGTTGGACCTTTAGGTCGTCCATCGGACTTTGTTTACGAACACTTGGATACGTTAAAGAAAAAGAGGCTTTTATTTGTCGCAGGTGGCGTTGGAGCTGCACCAGTCTATCCTCAAGTTAAATGGTTGCATGAACGCGGTGTAGAAGTTGACGTCATTGTTGGTGCTAAAAATGCCGAGATGCTCATCCTAGAAGAGGAGATGCGTGAGGTTGCTGGAAACTTATACATTGCAACAGATGATGGAAGCGTTGGACATCATGGATTAGTGACCGATGTGATTAAAAAGCTTGTCACAGAAGAAGGTATGGCATACGATGAGGTGATTGCCATTGGACCGATGATTATGATGAAGTTTGTTTGCTTACTAACGAAGGAATTAGGACTTTCAACGGTGGTTAGTATGAACTCCATTATGGTAGATGGCACAGGTATGTGTGGTGCTTGTCGTTTAACGGTTGGAGATGAGGTTAAATTTGCTTGTGTAGATGGACCAGAATTTGATGGTCATCTCATTAACTTTGATGAGGCGATGAAAAGACAACAAATGTACAAAGACGAAGAAGGCAAAGACATGGTAAAGCTCAAAGAAAGTCACCATGGTGGTTGCTGTGGAGGTGACCAGTAATGAGTGTATTAAAAGTGATTCCGGTAAGAGAACAAGACGCCAAAGTGCGTGCGACTAACTTTGAAGAAGTATGTCTGGGCTATAATTTAGAAGAGGCGATGGCGGAAGCGGCACGTTGTATTGAGTGTAAAAATGCCAAGTGTGTGACCCTTTGTCCCGTTGCCATTAACATTCCTAAATTTATTGGTGAAGTTAAAGAGGGTAAAATCGAAGAGGCGTATCAAACCATTTATGAGTCGTCTGCTTTACCAGCGATTTGTGGGCGTGTTTGTCCGCAAGAAACTCAGTGTGAGTCGAAATGTATTCGCGGATTCAAAGGAGACCCAGTTGCCATTGGTAAGCTAGAGCGCTTCGTTGCGGATTGGGCATTAGAAAGTAACATTCGGCCGAAAAAAGCTGACGTACTAAATGGGCGTAAAGTAGCCGTTGTTGGGTCAGGTCCAGCTGGTTTAACCTGTGCAGGTGACTTGGCAAAAATGGGCTATGACGTCACGGTGTTTGAAGCCCTTCATGAACTAGGTGGCGTTTTGGTTTACGGAATTCCTGAATTCCGACTTCCAAAGAAAGACATCGTAGAGAAAGAAATTGGCATTGTGAAAGAACTCGGAGTTAAATTCGAAACAAACGTCGTAGTTGGAAGGTCAATCACCATTGATCAACTCATGGAAGACGAAGGCTTTGAGGCTGTGTTTATTGGTTCAGGTGCAGGACTCCCAAAATTTATGGGAATCCCTGGTGAAAATGCCAACGGTGTTTTCTCAGCTAACGAATACTTGACCCGAAGCAATTTAATGCGTGCCTTTGATGACGCATACGATACACCATTGCGTACAGGGAATAAAGTAGCCGTCGTTGGTGGTGGGAATGTAGCAATGGATGCAGCTAGAACGGCGCTTAGACTAGGTGCTGAAACCCACATTGTGTACCGCCGAAGTGAAGAAGAGCTACCAGCACGTCTAGAAGAAGTTCACCATGCGAAAGCGGAAGGCATCATCTTTGATGTGTTAACCAATCCAACGGAAATTCTTGTGGACGAGCAAGGATGGGTGAAAGGACTTCGTTGTGTCAGAATGGAACTTGGCGCACCAGATGACTCTGGTAGACGTCGTCCGATTGTCATTGAAGGTTCTGAATTTGACATCGAAGTAGACACGGTGATCATGTCACTTGGAACGTCACCAAATCCACTCATTGCAGCAACAACAGAAGGACTTGAAACGGATAAGTGGGAATGTGTGGTTGCTTGTGAAGAAGCAGGACAAACCAGTAAAACCGGCGTCTTTGCTGGTGGAGACGTTGTAACGGGAGCTGCGACGGTGATTCTTGCCATGGAAGCCGGTAGAACAGCAGCAAAAGGAATCGACGCATATTTAAGTAATAAATAATTCTTAAGAGGTGGCCTTAATTGGTCATCTTTAATTTATTATCATGGTGTAGAAAATGAGATACAAAAAGAGAAGACCGCTTTGAGTGAAACCAGTTACTTAAATTTTTATTTTTGTCGAAAAGTGTTATAATGAATTTTCAATGCGCTATAAAGTAAAAAGATAAGATGAGGGTGTGGGAAACATGCAAAAAATATTATTTGTAGAAGACGAAAAAACCATCAACAAAGAACTCATCGTGGGGTTGAAAGCAGTCTTGGGTGAACGCGTTGTTGTGATGCCTGCCTATACCATTTCTGAGGCAAGAGAACTATTAAAAAAACACCGCTTTGACTTAGCTATTTTTGACATTGAACTTCCCGATGGAAGTGGTGTGGATTTAGCACGTACCATACGTGAATTTAAAGTAGATATACCAATGATGATTGCGTCTGCCCACGTGACAAGCGAGGAACAAGTGGCACTTAATAATGAGCTTGATTTGTTTTTATGTTTACAAAAACCTTTTGAGGTGCAAGACATTGTTCCAAAAATAGTAGGTAAATTAGAGCAAGTTAAAAACCGTTCCATCCAAACCGTGTGGGTCAAAGGAAAGAGAATCAAGTTTAAACTTCGCATTGATACCATCATTAAAGTGTCCACGGTTAAAAACGCGCGTCGCATTGAGATTTTATTTATCAGTTCAAAAACAGGAGAAGTAACAACCATGGAATTCTCTGTTTCATGCTTGAACCATTTTATTAAAGAGTTGCCAGAAAAGCATGGATTGGTACGGATCAATCAAAGCACCATGGTTAACCCTCATTATGTTCTTGCGTACGACAGTGAAGAAAATGAGCTACACTTGTTACATACCGATCAAGCTCAAACCATTAGTAGAAAGTACTATCCAGAAGCGAGGCAACTCTTTACAAGGCACATTTAGGGACGAGGCTTATGATTCATTGGTTTGAATAAATATCCGCACGTAAAACGTGCGGTTTTAATTTCGCCCTAGAAGGGCACCTTACCAACAGTGCCCCTAAAGGGGCCTCTTGAAATGACCACCAACCGTTTATTTATCTCCTGTGATCTA
>Ga0123352_10013248_pt1 | contig 13083 bp, 7 predicted proteins | sample TergutLab28metaG_FD_89700 | JGI IMG/M metagenome (GOLD analysis project Ga0123352, IMG submission 89700) | Labiotermes labralis P1 segment gut microbial communities from Petit-Saut dam, French Guiana - Lab288 P1 | ecosystem: Host-associated > Arthropoda: Insects > Digestive system > Gut ... | reverse complement strand
GCCTACACAACACAACAAGTACTCGCTAGCTCCTGAAGATGGACGTATTAACGTCTGAAACATGTTGAGCAATATATAATAAAGCAAGTGTCATCTAGTTGGTCAACCATTATTCAAATGTAGGAATGTTAAGAGTGATGTTATAATATAAATATCTAAGGAGCAAGTCTATGCATGTTGTTTTCTTGAACACTGATTTGATTTATAATTTATTTAAGACACTGTTGGTAGCTCAAACAACATGGGGTTATTGTTAATGACAATGAATACAAACTGACACAGAAATATCAGAAACGGCCGAATTTTAAGCGCCATCAATGCATTTGCATGGACGGACTCAGCAAAACCAGGAAAGCATCAGGTTATTTCGTTTTTATGTGCCTTTCCAACATGAAAAAGTGCTTATTGCTCTACTGCGATGTCCTATGACAGTGACTTCAAATTTAATATTATCCTCCCTGTATTTAGCCTACGCACTAAAATTCAGTTTTAATGACTTCTTTCTCTCATAATGGGAACGTTCAGGTTGATGTGACCATAGGAATTCACAAATGTATATGAGAAGTTGTTGGATAGAATCAAGGCTGGGTTACAGGATATCCAGCTTGCTGCTTGTCTTTGTAATTCCTACATTTTGAGTTATCCAGCCGAATGTCAATATAGTGCCTTCAAATGGACCCCTTCCACTTCATAAATCCTCACCTACTTACAGTTTACTGGTATATTCGATTCTTATTGAATTCTACGTAACGTCTGTAATAGAATCAGCGTCATTATACATTCCAACACAACTGTTTCGAATTTTACATTATTCACACCGCGCAATTCCTTACATTCAACATATTAACAAACGAAAAGCACCAAGTAAAATACAAGAAAACACAAATCATAAAACACACTTCATGTTAAGTGCCAACTCCTACATGTTTCGGTACCAATATGCCACCCTCAAGGCGTTTTTTGACAACAAAGTATCACGAGACCAACCCGTACTTTAAATGCTAGTCGTCCTCATTTTTACAATTGAAATTAAGAATTAAAGATTTTTAATACTGAATGAAATCTGTTTTGCATTTCCATAAACCCGTGTTCAGCCCACTATACTCTCTTTGATTTTTCGAAATCGCTAAGGCGGTAATTTACTCATACTGCCAGTAACAGTTAGCACTACACGTATAGTAACATTTTATACTTGTGCCCTGCCAAACAGCGGGTACGGAGCGTTAGACATTTATGAGGACACGTCAGTTAATTACTGTGTTAATATCGCATATATCTGCACATGTGGAACTTCATGTGCGAAAATTTAGACATTTATGAGGACACGTAACGTAAGTATTGTATTAGTATGTCATGTGTGAACATCAAGTGCGAAAAGCTAGATATTTGTGAGAATATGAAGCGTAAGTGTCTTATTAATATGGCGCTGTCCACACAGGAAGCGTGGACAGTTGTTGAAACTACACGGAAGGATAGAGCTTGTCTCAATTCGTGGATCCATAGCTCCTTGTAAGGGTCCCGCTAGTGTAGGTTCTGTCTTTCCCGTTTCTAAGTGAAGAAGGAAGCACATCCATCCTTCGAAACTCTGTGGGTTCTTACATTCAGACCATGGGCAGTATTTAAATTTCAGTAACGGCTGTCATCGTCAGGATCCTTCAAATTTGCATGAATAATGTTTGTGCCTTGAACAGTTAAGATTTCTCTAAGAAGCACTCAGAATCACGTGCCAAGCAATGCATTACCCATTCACATTAGATACTGACAACACGGCTTTGATTTCCTTGTTTCCACACAACACATCCGACGATTATATCGTCTCGTGATGAGAACTTAAAGCGTGTAGTGAAACAAACAGGGCGTCATATTTTTCTAGCAGGCACACAAAATATGAACGAAAAAAAAATCTGTACACGCGGAAACAAAGCTTTTGAAACAAGAACGCTGGTATAAATTCACCAACGGTGCTGTACTGTAGAATGCCACGCCGAGATCAATAGACAGCCCGCTACACGCCACTGTAGTGTATCTCTACTGCCAGATAGAAGCAAACGACATCAAACCGCCTGTTGGGCGTTGCGTAGGTTTATTGTATGTTATAGATATAGCCAGCTCGAAATGTATGCACATTGCGAAATGTCTAGATAGAACGAAAGATGCTCTTATGAAACAGTAGGAGAATTCATGAGCTGCCATACATGTTTATTTGGTCTTTGTCTAAAAAAGAATTCTGTCGAAGGTGGATATAAAACGCTGGGTATGGTGTACATACAGCCTTCAAAATATTGTACATGCGAGTCGGATTCATTGTTTGGGTAAAAATATGCGCATGTACTTCATATGTCCTGTACATTATAAGACACAAGTAGTGACTCAGCTGTGTAATGTCCGATGTTTTTAAGGATAACTGTGTCAAATAAACAATGTTCTAGGCTGCAGCTCAGTGTAGTATTGGGGAAAAATTCTGTCCTTTCGGAAGAATACACTCCCTCCAGATTTTGGGCAAACTTTCTCACTCAGAGCCACGCAGTGAGTGAACCGAAGCGTGTAGAGGAAAGCAAGACTGCTCTGTCAATATACAAAATCCTCTGACTTTAAGTTTTATGAAAACTGATAACTGTAACAAAACAAATCTGTCAAAATTACTCGAATTATATCTTCCAGGTTGTTACGTGGTGAACACTAGTCAAGATTTAATGACGTTTCGAACAAATATACTGCCTTCATTTCAGGATCAAGAAGTACAAAGGCGTTTCGTTTTTGCAATGTCTTACCTTGGGTACGAAAACATTACGGTGCTTCGAAACGTCGACATTAATATGCCAGTGGAACGGCGCAACATACCGAAGGACTTCAATCTTTACCAACACCGCTGTGAGAACCTAAAATCTCGCAAAGTAATTCCTACTTGCTTACCTCAAAATAAGCAGCATTTCTCGTTGAATATTTATAAACTGACTATTTACATAGTTAAACGTCACCATTGTAACATGAAAAGCAACGAGGAAGCAACAATCAGACTGGAAGTGTAAACAAAGAAGAGGGAACTTAAGATTTCTTGGAGGAAGCGATGTATACGTCACACACAACGAACGACCCGGAATGTAGAGAAGACCACCGTATGTGCGTGTGGAACAACAAAGCGGGTCACGCTGACTGAGAATATTAACAGAGAATTTATGCAGTATTTATTACTCTGCATATGTACATCGAATATCATCACCATAATAATTCAACTTGCAAATTAGGTAAACTAAAACACCGTGCAACGTGCCAAACATGCATTTTTTTTTCAATTATAGGTACTTCTCTGAGAGTAATTTCATGATGAAACATTCAGAATTTTACTGTGCTATCGCGAGTAGCTCTCTTCGTGAAAAATATGAATTTTTGGAATTTCAGCGGAAATATACGCAAATTTTCCAAAATAAATGTTTCGAAAATAAAACATATGGGACACGCGTAGTACACTGGTTTCAATGGTCCAATGATCTTCGGAAAGACGTCAGAGCTCCAGTTTCAAATTAGCAGCAAAAATAACAATAAAATATTCTGATTTTGTTCTGGAATCGCAAGTAACAATTAAGTTTCAAAAATAAGCAGCCAATTTCTATGGTAAAACCAACCAGATAGACAATTTATACATTTATTTTGGAATAGTACTCTACATGTTTCGGACGGTCTGGTGGCTGCCTGCTAGCAGGCAACCACCAGAACCTGCATGACATATACATGATTCTGTATGTACGGTCTTAAACTCCTGATGATGGACAGAGAGACCGTCCGAAACATGTAGAGTGTACTATTCTAAAATAAATTGAGAAATTGTGCATCTGGTTGGTTTTGCTATAGAAATATATCACGATGCACCATCCCATGTACGTCAAAGTAACCTAATTCTTTCGGAATTCTAAGTTGTAGGGAACATACTCTCGAGTAATACAGAACAATTTACGTTTCCAAATTTCCATAGCGGTTGTAGATTAATTGCTGCTCTTCAATGTGGTTTCTGGACTATTTAGTAGTGCAAAAACCCAAAACAGGCCGGAAATTGATTATGTAATTATTAACTACAGTAACCCACAAATCCATTCTTAAAACTAAAAGAGAAAAAGTGTGTCAATTAACGCATGGCGTTTGTCTGCTTCATAATGCACTTATTAAAAAAAAACAAGCGAATATCGCGAAGATAGTTGGAAAACACCAAGCATTTGGAAAAAAAATTCTGCTAAGTTCTATTTTCCCCGGAAAACTTAAGGCCCCTGTTTTAACTCAGTGACTCTTACACTAATCGCGCATAAGACCTACCACATTTACCATCAAAAAATTATGTACATTACTGAAGAAGGTGTTATTTAAAGTTTATATTTTGCGAGGAAGTCACAGAATACTCGCGAAAATTATGAAAAATCTTATAGTGTTACTATTAATATAGAGCAATGTAGAGAAGAGAGTTTTTTTTTTTTTTTGCCGAGATTCGAGTTTCGGATCTTCCAGTACCGCCTGACGAATAAATAATCTAAACAGGTTATGTAAGTATTTATTTTTAAAGTATCATATACCCTGGTGTTTACAGGTCGACAGATAGCCCATCCCATTCACCAGCTACCACAAAAGGTTTCAAATATATAAAATAAATATAAACACTTTCAACATTAAATCGAAAGATAAGAGATGGTGAACTGGGAAAGAATCAATAAATGAATAAATGACTGAATTTAGTAGTTTATTCTGAGTAAGAAAATACTTAATTTTGGTGACAAAATAGTCATCACCCAATGCTTTCCTCCCAGAATTCTTAGCAACAAAGCGCGAATGTGTAACTAATTTGCATAAGTCGTCAGGCGCATGTTCAATTACACTGGATTCGGTTTAACAGTTACTAAATGTCACAATATCTACATGCATAGGCGTGTAACTGGCAAAACACTAATAACAGGTAATCTACTGACACGCTGATCCGCAAAATAGTTTAATCTCAGTAACTGTCATTGTAGTTAACTGTAAATTTACCGTATCTTCACTATGTATAATATATCAAGTCCCTTGATTGAAACCACAGGTGTGTTCCTGAAAGTGGGCATAAATCAAAAGAATGTACATCACAAACTATATTCCCAAAAGAAACAATAAAATAGGTATAGGCTAAACGTGAAAGAGTGCAGCCAGCCAAGTGTCGTTAAACTGACAATGAGACGGCGTAAATTAAAATATTGTGAAGGTTTGCAAGGTGCATTAAAGCCAAAAAGCGTAAAACAAGAGCTATGTGTAATCTGACATTGAAGATCTTATTATCCTAAGGAAAGCCACCAAAAAAAAAACCCCAAATTCTTTTAAATGAAAAACCAGTTTAAGAACTAAACACTTATAAATGTTTGCTTCAAAATGTTAAGTCGAACAACAGTCTTCTGATATGAAGTAAATGCAGATATGTATGACAGAACTAAAATGAGGCTACGGAATGTGAAGAGGAGCAGCAGCTGAACATTGCTTGCTGTCGCGGGCAATAACGGAATGTACTGTATGACAATAAAAACTTCGTAGTTGACCACATTTTGCAACTGATAAGCGCATTGGCTTAAATACTCGGAGAAGTTTGGGGAATGTCGATTGGGTAACAGTTAAACTAATCTTGCAGAGGCCTGGACAGGCACTTAAGGCTCCAGGGGTTTGAGGCTCCCAGAATTTCTAGACTATCGGCACACGTAGGTGGTGGATTGTCATCCATATGCACCGGCCGCTTTTACCTCCCAAGATATATATCTGGGACTCAGTTCTGGCAGAGTTTCAGCCGACCGGAAGGAATAATCAGTGAAAAATCCCAATGACCACATCGAGAATCGAAGCTGCGACCTTCCCGCTTGTAACGCGAAAATATTATCAATGTACATTAAGGTCAGAAGAGGAGTAGTAAGGCTGTATGGCGGATGGGAATAAACCTTGGAGTCCGAGCACTCCAATGAGACCAATCAATGACCGCGATAAAGGACAAAAGAGAAGTACGCCAGTGTGAGCATAACTTTCTCCCTCATAAATACAAAGTGTGACACAAAGAATTAAGATCAGAATGGCGTTCACACACACACACACACACACACACACACATGCACATACGATATGACCTGCAGTAGTTGATATCAACCGAACATTTATATTCATACGAGTGCAATGAATGCACCCATTCTCTCTGCCCCTATTGTGATTACACGTGAATAACACACTCCGTCACTGGCACAATTCTCTGAATGCCCTGGGGAAGTGAACATCAGAGAGTGAGCGAATTTTTCCCCCCGTGTAAGCGTCAAAAGTGCGGAAATTGAAATTGGAGGGAAGCGATATCAGATCCTCGGGGTACAAAGTAGCATCAATGGAAATGCGGACCCTGAACTCCATGCCAACTTCGCAATGCGTATTGTGTGCACAGGTCTGCACAAGGTGCATGTTCCCCATAAACTTTAGCCCCTTTCGTTATTGTAAAATGCTTATTCCGATCTGAGACTGAAGTGCAGTAAGCTGTGGGCGACCAGTTTTGGTGGGCAGCTATGAAAGTATACGAGAGCAGCATCGATTCTTTGGCGATTCCATGCTTACTTTAGTATGACTGGACTAAACAGATCTCTGGAATATTTGCGTGAATTGAATTAAAAGGAACTAATATAATGGAGCGCTGAAAGTTCTACGAATGTCACAAAACAGCATTTGTATTTATGATTATCTTCTCCAGACTGTAGTATCCTAGGAATAACCTAACACCTACACACTCTAAAGCACGGGTCAGAATCCGCGACTTGCACTCATATATCTTATATGAAATCTATTTTAGAGAAAGACCTTGGAAGTTAAAATTTGACGCTGAATAATTTTCTCGGGTACTCCTACTTTCTCGGATGACTTTCCCTGATCAGAAGATCAGAACAGGTTGGGCAGGCGTTTGCAAATCTTTGTGTTGTACAGGATGGGCGAGAAGTCACCGTACATCTACACGATACGCACCTAAAATCAACTTAAGTTCTCACAGCACAGCGGTTGTTGTTTCCATTCAGCTTTCCCCAATGAACTAGACGAGGAAACGATCACTAGACCTGGAGTGCCAAGGTCAACGTGCGAGACAATGAAAGACTTGAGAGTGAGTGCGTGATGTTATGGTCAAAGAAGGATCCCAGCGTCAGGCAGGGGCTGGAACATAATCCACTGCATGTGATGACACGGGTGGGTACGACAACAGATTTTCTGACTGGGCCGTAGTTGTCGTTGGGTCTTTGAACACGGCACCATATTCGGCAACGTTGGAGACGTGCTCAAACTTCGGCTCAGATATAAAGGACTTATGGAAGACGTGTGGCTGCAGCACGATGGGGCACAAGCACACTTCGCTCTTTCTTTGCGCAAGACGTTTAGAACGAACGTTATATAAGCCGCCAGATTGGCCGTGGTTCACCATCAAAAATGGCCACCACCTAGTCCTCTAGTCCTAACAATACGAAACCGGGCAATTCTTTGTGTGGTATTATTAAGGAAAGGGTGTCTGCGCGTCGCCACACCACCAACAGTTTCGCAGAGCTGTGGGGGACTCGTTTTACACCATTACTCCACAAATGCTCCGAAGGATGTCACAGAGACCATGGAGGCACATCCGCTTGTTTCTGTTGCATCAAGGATCTTCTGAACATGTAACCAAAAAGTGCCTAAGTGATCCAATTTAATTATGATTGCACATGGCTTGGTGTACAGTGACCTCTCGCCCATCCTGTACATTCACCCGGTAAAATGGACAGATGAACCGTCAATACAGAGCAGAACGTTCGAGTAAGCACTGAATGAGTGAATGTTTTCGAGAAACACTACACAATTTATCTTACTTTTATCATCTTACGTGAAAGTAGGATTGACACAATAAACTGGATACTTCAGTCAGTTCCTCTTACAAATATAAATTACTTTTCACGCGAGGGAAGACAGAATTGCAGTTTCACAATGTCTGCATGTGAGTGTTTTGTGACTCATTTACTTCACTCTTGAATTGACTTGAGCCCTAATATCCTGTTTCGAATCAAATAAAAAGTTTGTCCTATTATGTTTACAACAGTCTGAAAAATAGCTTCTGATATATTAGTATCTTATGTATTAATTATGTATTTAGTTCATTCTTGGAGTATCAAATATTTAAAATGTGGTTAAATAAAAACAGAATATAAAAGCCAGTTTCAAAAATTGTCAGTATTTGATTTAATTGTCTTGCAGACAACCGGCTTTACATGTGCCAAGAATCTGAAATTTTAGGACGAGAACTAAAAAAGTGTGTCGGTATCAACACACAATTTGGAACCCAAACAACCACCAAAAAAAAAAAAAAAAACAAATACAAACGTCCACAGAAGGAACTAAGACACTATGAAATTCAGTCTACAGCCGACATTCCATGGTCTTCGTGTGTATTCATAGCATAAGCCTATGAAAACAAAGTAACGCAGTTAAGTTTACAGTACGTTAAGAAACAAACAATTGAACGACCGAAATAATCACAAAGTACATTCGAACATATTAAGTAAAAATTGAACGCCTCCCAACATAATCACAGTAAATTCTAAAAGATTAAGACTGTTTTCTTAACAATATTAATACTGACCCTAATATTTGAAATATTAAAAACTACATTAAAACTACAGCTGGGTCAGAAGTCCTGTAGTAAATATCACAATACATTAAACAGGGGTAAGTAAAGGGGCATATTAATTTAAAAAAACGTAATTTAAAATGATTAATTATTGACTTTTATTTCACCAACACATGCACTTGCAAATCACACAATATCAGTGTTGATACATTAATTATTAAAAAGATAAACCACTAAAATTATTGGAACTCCAACACGTTTCGGTTTTCCATAAAACCATCCTCAGGGAGCCATTCGTGCCTGCTAAAGTTACTTACTTCCGTTATTATTTTTCAAAGTATGCTCGCAGCATACTTTGAAAAATAATAACGGAACACAGGTAACATACCGCATTTCACACTGACAACTTGAAAAATCTGGTACATACGTTACGGCCTTCTCGTGACCAATTTGGTCGAAATATTTAGACCTATGGCATAATAAATTATAGAGCATAGAACCTATTGACATGCACTCTACGAACTACCACCTGTTGCTTGAAGGTTGCCTAGTTTAATTCTTATGTATATATGGTCCAGAATTAAACTACAAGATTGCTTTTCAGACTGTACGTTTGTTACTAGAGATTCAACCATTAAAACGGGGACAGAAGTTCTTCCAACTAGCTCTGTCCCATGACAAAAAGTGTCAACATCTTTCAAATAACGCAGGCTGTTGTAATACTAAATTGAATTACGTGTGTCACGATAAAAGGGCCTGGAAGGCTAATTGCGAACAAACCCTTTAATCAGAAGGATAACCCTTCCCTTCAGCACGGCAGGTATGCGATACAGCCCAAACTTAAACACGCTGTAATGAGGCAGTGTTAGTGACGGGAAAATCCATTAGATGAAGGATCTTAACATACCAACTGTTGAAACAGCGCATTCCATCTGTTCTTACAAGTGTCCATTGCAAAACAAGTTTGAATGTGGGAGCATACAGTGCCTGCGCCATCTTCGGGCATCGAGGATTCGAAAGCCTCTAGTCACTGATTCCTCTAACTTAATTTTCATCGATTATACATCCTTAATCTGCTGACCTGAAGCAATTGAACTCTGCAAGTCGCCAATGTTCCAGTTAGCATTCCAAATCGGAAAACCAGAGAGGCTCATGTGTAACCTAGAACTTTTTGGTGGACATTATAATATAATGGTACATTAATGAATATAGAAGAGATCTTGACAACGAAAGTACCAAATTGTCTGCAAAAATATTCGTTACTTTTCAAAAAGAGTGACGTTCCCCTCGATTGTATATAAAAGTTTAGTGTCAAGTTTACAGATAACAGATTTTATCTCCATTACAAATACCAACCTGTTAATGCTATTTAGCGAAATAATCGGCATTCGCGAGAATCACATGAAATATAAAAACACATGTGTGAACAGTGTAAAGTTCTTGTTGTTCAGGCAGTTAGTAGATACGGAACTTAATTACATACGAGTATCACACTTCGTCATCCTGGAATGTGACATTTCTTATAATGTCTGTAAAAGGCGAAAAAACCTCTATAGTGCTTTAAAGAAATATATGGATCGATAAAGCGAACATTACATGACAGGTATGGAACTAGACAAGTGCTGACAAATGGTTGTTAAAATAACACTTTGAGAAGATGATTAACCTGAATTACATTTAAAGATTCAGTTTGCACTGCGCAGTGCACACTACGCCTCAGCTATAAAAAGCAACTAAATGATGTTCGGATACAGAAAAAAATCACTGTTTATTGTTGAAGATCAACGCTGAACACAAAAACGTATTCTGCGGAAAGAACGTAGAATTTTTTCCCGTTAAACCTGGTGATACATGAAACAACCACAAGGGCCTTAAGCAGTAACCATGTATGTGAAAGTGAAAGTGAAGTGGTTAAGAAGTCGTACAGAAGCGTAAGCATAGGAAATTACATTACTGTATCCAGAAAGTCGCAATTTATAAACTTCTTTGTAATTCTAAACGACGCAACAGAGCAGGTTCTTTCTCCCCTTCTTATCTGAAGACGGAAGAATATTCACCCCCCGAAACTTGCGGGTTATTAGCAGCACGAGGCGACGGACAGCGTCCAAAATGTGCCACGTCTGTGACAGTACAACATCGTAAAATTCCTTAAGGATCTATCGGAGCAAGACGGTTCAGTCGCAGTCATAGTACAGAAGCACTAAACCAGCTGAGGCTGTAGTACACTCGAGAGACCAGTATTGTATCTGAAGAATAACATGATTAAGAAGATTGGTAACCTTTCAAAGCCTGGTGGTTAGTAAACAGGCCACCAACTTTCATGGCGAAAATCTCGCATTTTGCCTACTACATAGTGTATTCACACTCTCCGTATGATTCTTGTAAACAGCCATTATTTCCCTGTAAAAAATTAAACATTTGTTCTTATTAATGAAAGTACATAATGTTCTCTGTGAGGTACGAGATAACTTTAACAAATATTCATTTCAGTCTTGAGAGGCTCAGGTGAAACTTCGTCTGTTTTAACATGTTAAATGATTTTATTTTATTTTAACACCCTCAGTCATGCTGCGAAGATTAACAGGAAACGAAAAAAGAGTAACTATTACTGGCGATTTTAATTAATGTTCAGTTCGACTCAATAATATATTCTTCTGATATCTCATTTAAATTGTTTTTCTGCTACAGTTGAACAAGTAATTTTGTTTTGCTATAAAACCGACCGATAGTGTAGTTACGATCCGCACTGCAGGGCAGCGCTATTCCGGTCGAACGGCAGCACTCTAATCCTGCTATCAGATGGCGGTGATCCGCCTGATCCTCTCCCACTATGCTGCGTCAGGGCCCCTAGCCGGACAGTGCACAGGTTCATACTTTGTGCTTTGTTACAGATGGTTCGGCTAGAATTAATATTGTCACGGTAGCTCTCGATCAGATCGTACACACAGCTCCTTGGCTGCTAATGGCGAAACATTGTGTGAACTTTGGTCTTGCACCCGAATTTTGTCACAGGCTCTCCAAGCTGTAACACATTAATCACTTTAAAATTTCATCTGCTTTTGTTCTAAAGAAGCAAACACATAAACATATACGATTTAATTGTTTTATTTTCAGTTGATATGAAGGTTTACCCTCATTTTTGTAAGCAACTTTATACTTATGTACGGTATGCTTTGTAATTATCACAATATCCTATTTCGGAGAACGATTAGTTGGAAGAAGTACGAACAAACAATGAATTTTATACGATTTTACATACGTCCTTTATCTAGCGAGTAATTCGCGGTCTAAGCACGGAAACATTTATTGAAAAATCGCTTATTTTTGTTTACAAACAAAATATAGTGGTGTAAAAATACTGTTCTTCGTTCATGTGACTACACTACGATAAATGCAGTGGATTTGCTTGCGAAGCATGTGCAGAGTTATGAGCAGGAATGGCAATTTGAAGTGAAATACTGAAGTAACTTATTACTCTGGAATTCGAAGAGAAATATAATGAAAAATCTGGCTGTATTTCGGGGAAATCAAAGTTCCATAGAAATGCAAGAGCACAAAATGAAAATGTCAACTGATATAGCAAAGTACCATTTAAAGGGTAGAAAACCTTCTCATATTTATTTAAACTAAAACTAAACCGATTTCAACAAAAGAGAAGGAGGTAAGGACTATATTAAAAAGCAAATAAACTAGAGAAAATGAAAAAATTGGAAGAGGAAAGAATAGAAATAGAGAAACAAATTTCCTGGAACTTTCATGCGATCACTGTGCCGAACGATATACATACATACATATACATGAGTCGTACATTAAAGTCAGCTACTAGCAGGCTCGAGGGGTGTATTGCGACAAGATACTAGCACGATTGAGGGGTGTATTGCGTCAAGATACTAGCATGCTTGAGGGGTGTACTGCAACCAGATACTATCACACTTAAAGGGTGTATTGCAACCAGATACTAGCACGCTTGAGGGGTGTAAAGCAACCAGATAGTAGCAGACTTGAGGGGTGTATTGCGACAAGATACTAGCACGCTTGAGGGGTGTATTGCGTCAAGATACTAGCAGGCTTGAGGGGTGTATTTCGACCAGATACTAGCAACCTTGAAGGGTGTATTGCGACACTATTTGCAGGCTTGTTGGACGTAATGCGACCAGCTAATAGCAGGCTTGAGGGGTGTACTAGACAGCTATTAGCAGGAATGAAACGTGTAATCCAGTCAGCTACCACAAGGCTGAAGAATTGTACAGCAACCAACTGCTATCAGGCAGGAGGGTATTACAGACAGCCACTAGCCCGCTTGAAAAATGTACTGCAGCCAGCTACTGTGAGGCACGAAACATAGACCACTGTAAACCACTAACAGATTAGTTCGTTCGGTATCAAAGCGTGCACAATTTGCATCGATTTATGATAACGAGTATATAAAAATATCAATTTTCAAAGAGATCCGCCACAAAACAGCCGATTAT
>Ga0123352_10013247_pt1 | contig 13084 bp, 6 predicted proteins | sample TergutLab28metaG_FD_89700 | JGI IMG/M metagenome (GOLD analysis project Ga0123352, IMG submission 89700) | Labiotermes labralis P1 segment gut microbial communities from Petit-Saut dam, French Guiana - Lab288 P1 | ecosystem: Host-associated > Arthropoda: Insects > Digestive system > Gut ... | reverse complement strand
ATTTGCTTATAGACACAGGGAAACCAAGAAAAACCTGTGTCGAGGTGGCCGGTCGCAGGACCTTCCGGATACTGACTTCTAGCCAGCAGTCCGGCATCTAAAGTAAAAACAGCAATACACACATAATGCAACAAATACACATAAGATAACAACAATACACACATAGTAGAACAACAAATACACATAAGATAACTACCAAAATACACACGGCCAACCAACAACAATTACACACAAGACAACTTAAAACTAGCAACAATACACACGATACAAATTAGAATTTTACAACATGTACAGAAGGTAAAAACACCCAAGCAAGAGGGTACTGTTTAAAATCGAAGTGAAATCTTTATAAACTTGTGGGGTAGATATGGCAGGCAACGAATATCCCCTCAGCACTTTGCGATTAGCAGAGCAGGTGGGTACAGCCACGTGACAGCAGACATGGCTAATGCAGCGCGCTGATTTATTTCGGCCATTTGGAGAGGCAACGCTATGCAGATAATTGTGCAGGAACATTTTCAATGAATGTTTCCTCCTTTAGTTCTAATGGAAACAAGTGTAGAATGCGGCATGAGCTACAGGCTGTTTACGAAATTTGTTTCCTGTCGTCTATTCCCACAAACTACAGGTATACGCCGCATAACGACGTTTCGGTCAACGGCGGACCGCATATACGACGGTGGTCCCATAAGATTATAATATAATATAATATAATATAATATAATATAATATAATATAATATAATATAATATAATATAATATAATATAATATAATATAATATAATATAATATAATACATTTAAATATAATAATATAATATAATATATTTAAATATAATAATATAATATAATATAATAATACTTACCACTGTGTTACAATTGCCTACAGTATTCAGTACAGTAACATACTGTACAGGTTTGTAACCTAGCAGCAATAGGCTATACCATATAGCCTAGGTGTGCAGTAGGCTATACTGTACTGTCTAGGTTTGTGTAAGTGCACGTTCGCACAACGACAAAATCGCCTAACGACGCACTTCTCAGAACGTATCGCCGTCGTTAAGCGACTCACATCTGTATAAGCCTTCAACCATCCGATCGCCGAAACACTTGCTACTTTCGTGGTGATTTTAGATTTTCAAATCAAAATAATGTAGCTTTATCAAATGATTTAATGCTTCATACATCTACCCCTTCACGTATCACAATTTACCCCTTCACGCTTCACATATTTACCCTTCACGCATCATACATTTACTCCTTCACGCATCATACATTTACCCCTTCACACTTCACAATTTGCACCTTCACGCATCATACATTTATCCCTTCACGCATCATACATTTGCCCCTTTACGCATCATACATTTACCCCTTCACGCTTCACAATTTACCCCTTCACGCATCATACATTTACCCCTTCACGCTTCACACATTTACCCCTTCACGAATCATACATTTACCCCTTTACGCTTCACAATTTACCCCTTCACGCATCATACATTTACCCCTTCACGCTTCACACATTTACCCCTTCACGAATCATACATTTACCCCTTCACGCTTCACAATTTACCCCTTCACGCATCATACATTTACCCCTTCACGCTTCACACATTTACCCTTTCACGTATCATACATTTACCCCTTCACGCTTCACACATTTACCCATTCACGCATATATGTTCTTGAATGCGTGAAGGGGTAAATGTATGAAGCGTCGACGTAGGACTGGGCACGTTACGTCCTCAGTCGTATGCCTAGTTATTCAGAGGGGGCGTGGGGTGGAAAAGAACTGAAAAGTGACTGAAGTGGTTTTCTTACCGTGAGAAAGAACAGACATTCCTGGAATCGACTTCCTTCCAATTAGTTCGTAACTTAATAACATTTAAAGCACAAATTACACGTATGTTGTTATGTTGACAAATTAATTACACACTTGCAACTTGCTGTACAGACAAAGAATATCACGTGACTTGACCTCGCTGCACGAAATTAAACATCTGTTAGCAGAACTGCCATTAAAATTGCGGTGGATTTCTGTGCCATACTTTTAAATTTGACAGTATTACCAACTGATCGGAGTGAGGGAAATTACGTAACCTGTTATTCATAACAAATGAAATTCCCTTTAAAAATAACGTAATATTTCCAAATTAATCCCAAGCAATACTAATATAAAACACTACATTTTTGGTTGCAATCTCTCAGTGAACGCGCAGTTTATGTCTCTCGGTTACAATAATCCTTTGCGTATTCCACAGACATGCTTCTCCTTTCAGTGCCTTTGAATTCACTCGCATTTTCACTTGTATTTCATTCCTATCTCTTTTATTTGTCCTTATCGTCACTTCTCTTCCTCTCCTTTACATCAAAACCGTGTCGTGCTACACAATTACATTGCTCGCACACAAACATCCATACATACTCGGACTTGTGTTTTCTTTGATGTGTACTGGACCGTGCATCATCTTGATAAATTAAGAAAAAAATCCAACTAGATGCCACTTATTACTTTATTATGCTTATGTTAGGCTAACATGTTTCGGGCACCATTATGCCCATCATCAGGAGCTCAAGACTATAGCGTTGTCTACCACAGAGGCCGTCTGCTTCTCGTGTTGCTGCTGGTTGGAGGTTAAGTGTAGGCAGGATGGATGAGTGTCCGGACCGAAGGCTGTTACAGCTTTCGGTCCGGACAAGTGGCACTCTATTGGTCGAGAAATAGGGGAAGTGGTGGCAGCAATTTGTGTGTGACCGTCAGTGAGCCGAATTCGGCAAACACCATTCACCGAACTGAACAAATGTAAAAGAACTCGCTCATACTACGTCACGGAATCGGGTGTTACAGCCACAAAGGCGTGCTTAAATTGGAAGTGCAGTGTTTATTGTTATCATTATTGTTATACACTGAATTTAATAACTATAACAGTAATGCTATTTGGTCCTTTAAAACATGTATCGACCTAAGTAGGTGCAGTAGGTATTTTTCATGACGTAATGAGTCTCAGTGCATTAGTGTACAGTGCCTGCATGGTGGTAATGTGTGTGTGCGCGCGCGTGCGTGCTGGGTCGTGTTGCCTGTTTAATGGGTCTCATACTTCTGTGATCTGTTTGTTAGTGATGTGAAACTGTTGTTATTGGTAACGGTGTGGTTTGTAGTTTGCTTTGTGTGCTCAGGCTATAGGCATATGGTGTTCATGGTGTGGTACAGCACACCTATGGTGTTCGTGTGGTACACCATACCTATGTTGTTCATGTGGTACAGCATACCTATGGCTTTTGTGTTACAGCATACCTATGGTGTTCATGTGTTACAGCATACATATGGTGTTCATATGGTACACTATACCGACCCTTCTACCGCTATCAAACTTGCCAATTTTAGGCTTTCATTGTGGCGAAGTTGAGGCCCTTTGTCTTCTAGGATGTGGCGCCGTCTGATTGGCTGCTTGGTGCCGGGACCACCACGCCACACCCCAAGAGAAAGCATTCAAATATGTTCATAGTGGGAAAGTGTTAGATTCTAACAGCAGAATGAATCTAATATAGCTATTCGCACCTGCTCTGTATATGAAGGGAGCCACGTTGGAAATTACATTCTAATAATTATCAGCCATCATTGTTTTGTCTACAGAGACGAGAGATGACTGCGTTACCACATCATACATTGTCTCAGCAGTTCTATCATCAAGTTCTACACAGCAGACGTTTCGACCACTCTCTCCTCCTTTATTACTTTTAAATTAAGTCTCATTTATAACTTCTCGACTTGAATGAACAGACGATACCATCATTGATAAAGAATTTTTTTCCCCCTCCATTCAGTGTGGACAGAACATGGCGTCCTTTTTTTTTTTTGCTTTAACTTTGCTTTCAACAATTTCCTAATCTTCCTTAGACGCACGCACGCACGCACACACGCCACACACGCACGCGCGCCACATCCACACAACCACGATAACCATTATGATAAACATGCAACAACATAACTATTTTTATGCTACTAACACTTTGAGGAATAAATTAATCAACAACATATAAATATATGTTTCATACCTCACAGAGAAAACTGTGTGCTTCTTTTATAAAAGACAGATCCGTTAATGCTGTGTAAGGGAAGAGTGGCTTTAGGTCTTCAAATGACGTATCGCCTTGTGCTCGGGTCATTAAATGTATGTACAGCATTTCCGTTATGCCCAACAAGGTTTATTACAAAGGTGACTAGTTTCGGCCCATATTTCCGATCATCATCAGAACTGTATACCAGAATTGTATATCAGAACTGTATACCAGAACTGTATATCAGAACTGTATACCAGAACTGTATATCAGAACTGTATACCAGAATTGTATATCAGAACTGTATACCAGAACTGTATATCAGAACTGTATACCAGAATTGTATATCAGAACTGTATACCAGAACTGTATATCAGAATTGTATACCAGAACTGTATACCAGAATTGTATATCAGAACTGTATACCAGAACTGTATATCAGGACTGTATACCAGAACTGTATACCAGAACTGTATATCAGAACTGTATACCAGAATTGTATATCAGAACTGTATACCAGAACTGTATATCAGGACTGTATACCAGAACTGTATATCAGAACTGTATACCAGAACTGTATATCAGAACTGTATACCAGAACCCATGAAAGAAATTGTACAAATTATCTGCTTATTATCTACATAAATTAAGTATAAACAGTATCTATAGATAATAATTATCCATTATCTATACATAATTTGTATATTTTCTTTCATGGGTTCAGGTATACAGGTCTGATGATGGCCCGAAAAATGGGCCGAATCTTGTCATCTTTGTAATAAATTGTGTATTGCTTAACGGAATTCCTGTGATTACATTTATTGACAGGGTAGCAGCACTGAACACACAAGTATATTGTGTGGTTACAGTGCGGAGACATCAGCGTTAAACCTGGCAGTAACAGGGGTTAACATTTTGTCTTTTTCTTACTATTCCCATTCCGTTTATCAAATGATTATAATTCAACAGATTTCACATCGTGAAACAAAACGACGATGGTAGTCAGACCATTCGGTTAAAAAGAAGTTCAGATCTCACAATCCGGGGAGAGCAAGACATCCTCCTCCCGTGGGGAATGTCAGAACACTGTGTTACATGGTCACGAGGACATGCGAGCACATCACAGAAGACAGCCAGCCCTCACAGAGGCCAAACACTGCATCGAATTCTATCAAATTGATGTCATTACGAACATTCGCTGTTACGGTCCACACATCTTAGGGGAAGACATCGAAACAAACAAACAAAGAAATAAACAGCATCTCCGACAATGACGATTGATGAAAATTAACTTAGTTTGAATCCACAATTTTTTCTCCAGTAAAGCCGAAATGTTGTCAAAGCTCCGTTGTACAGCAAGAATAAACCGCTTAAGTTTACATTTAAAATTTAAAATGTAGAAAAATTTGCACCTTGTTTTAATTATTATAAGACAGGCATTTTTTGTCTTAAATCATCACCCGGGAAAAACTGGGGGTTTGCCTTAAAATCGGACACAAATTTAAGCACGTTCTGTGCGGATCATTTCTTGAAAAATTAAGATTTTTTGGGGGGAAGGGGTGGGGTGGAACGTCGTCTTACAGGTGAGTCAGTACGGTAAATTGGTAGCAACTGTTTATTATCCGACTTTACAATCCCTGCAGTAGAGCGGTGTACAGGACCATAAATGTTACCACTCGTCTCCATCTAGTGCCGAGATTGAGAAAGTGTGGAGGCACACCTCCACTCCCGCTGTACGCCTTCATGGAGTAAACAGGTACAACTTCACTTTGACATTGTCCATTTCGTGCTACATTTTATAGTTCTTTATTATACACACCAGCTACTTATGTATAAAAAGCATGTCAAATACCTATATATATATATATATATATGATATTCCCTCTGCAAAACTTTTAACAAATTAAAAAAAAAGTTATCATTTTGATTTTCATTTATTTTACAATAAGCAATAGCGATGTCATATCATTTTACAATACGCAATAACTATGTTACGTCACTTTACAATAAGCAACAACTCTCTTACATCTTTTTACAATAAGCAATAACTATGTCACATCACTTTACAATAAGCAATAACTCTCTTACATCTTTTTACAATAAACAATAACTACGTTACATCATTTTCCAATAAGCAATAACTCTCTTACATCTTTTTACAAGAAGCAATAACTATGTTACATCACTTTACAATAAGCAATAACTTTCTTACATCTTTTTACAATAAACAATAACTATGTTACATCACTTTACAATAAGCAATAACCCTCTTACATCTTTTTACAATAAACAATAACTATGTTACATCACTTTACAATAAGCAATAACTCTCTTACATCTTTTTACAATAAGCAATAACTATGTTACATCATTCTACAATAAGCAACAATTAAGTGACATCACTTTAACCCATATATTTACACAAGCAAAGGCTCCATTAGGTTTCAAACTACAAACGTTTTAGGTGTCTCTCCCGGACGGAGGCTGCGAATCGCCCAAAAATGTAAGACGGAATATCATATGTGTATTATTTTACATGCTTTATGTGTGCCAGCAGTTGGGGTTTTGGTAGTGAGAAGGAACAGCTTTACTGTCTCACTTCATTTTTCTTTAATTTCTTCTATCGTCTGTAACAAAAATGATTGTTTCAAACAAAACCTCGCTGTGTCTCGCAGACCTGACGGCACACAGCAACAAATAATCGCACGTGCTACAGAAGTAGCCTACGTATTTACGGTCGTGTGTCTGGGCGCTCTTGTGGTCTGCCGAAACTAGCAGCACAGATTTGCATACGGATCCTAAACCTATTGACACCAATTGTAACACGGACCCTCTGTACCCACGGGCAATAACGGGCAAGTGCTGCTTGGAAGGAATGAATGATTGAGGCGCTTTATCTCCATCTGCTTTATTACAGAATTATGTTCTCTGAATAATAACAAGATGAAAGATGATAACTGGTAATAGAGCAACCACCTTTGCTGCAGGCCTGGTACCATGATGCATCACACTGGTGTTGGTGAACAGATCTAACTACGCGCGATACAATACGCTATACCTGTCATGCCCCGTAGTAGCGCTGCTGGTGAAACACGGAGCGAGCTGTGCCACAGTCTTCTGGGGCTCGACTGTGGAGCCATCTATACGGTGCAACAAACGACCTTAATTAGCAAGCAATGTTAACCTAGGCTAATTCAGTGTCAAGGAATGATACAGAAGAAGAAATATGGAAGGGAGATGAAGCTAAAGGTCAACCCAGAACAGGCCATGAAGACCCAGAGGGATTAGAGGTATAGCTCTGCTCTTTCTTCAACCTCGGCGCTAGAAGGAGGTGGGTGGTCAACGTTATGATCCGACCGCTTTACTCCCGGGAAAGAGACCCGCTACCCGTTATATAGGAGGCTGGGTAGACCCCAGGGACGATGTAGACGGGTGACGAAAATCTCGCACTCACCTGGACTCGATCCCCGGACCTCCCAGCCCATGGCGAGTCGCTATAGCGATTGCGTTATCCCGGCCTACAGTGAGATGAAGGTAACACAGGATAAAGAGAAAGCAGAAAGGGACGAATGTGTATTTTGTATACATTAGAGGGAGGGAGGAAATGAGGAAGGAAGAAAGAAAGGAAAACGAAAGAAGGAACACAGAAAGGGAGGAATGAAGGAATGAATGGAGGGGAGGATTAAACACGGTGAGAAAGAGATATAAAGGAACTGTGGGAAAGAGTTAAGTAATGATAGTAAAGGATTTCCAATTCAAATGTCAAGGTGCATCCCGCCATTAGATGCAACACCTGCGGCACAGCTGCCAGTAATGCGAAGTGTTCCGCGAACACCGGGTGACGACTGCGAACTGTAGACGTGGCGACAAAACTGCCTTTCGCAAAACAGACGCAAGGAAATGAAAAGAACTACGGTGACAGCGTACTGGATCGTATCCCGAGCGGGACCAACAGATTTCTAGTGTTTGTGCGCCGTCCGTCCAGACCAAAAACAAGCTGGATTTTTTTTTTTCCACCAGCATTCTTGATTTGCTATTAAGTCGTCGGAAGCGAATCCATATAAAGAAAAGAGTGCTGGGCAGAAACAGAACGACGTTGGAGGCCCGCTGGCATAATATTCTGAGATATTCACAGTCCGAATGTTCTATAAGCCCTACCGCTGTGATAATTCAGTCGGTCTCTAACATATCGAGGCGATTCCAAAAGTGGCTGGCTGCTTAATGACGCTGAGAACGCACTGAGGTCATTTGGCGTCTGCAGGCCCATGGAAAGTAATTAATTTCACCACCGGGTAATTTTAAATTGGTGTAGAAGGAAATTGGAAGCTATATATTACACATTACATGGGCGATTTCGGACCGAAATTGTGTTCTATTAACCGCTTTGAGACGAAGCCAAAGTCACTCTGCAGATGACAGTCTGTCCATTTCAGCGCTAACCTTCCCCCCCCCCCACACACACACACACACACACTCGGAGGTTGCTGACCATATCTTATTAAGCAGCAAGACTGACCACATTAGTTACATGCTCTGTGTGGCGTCCTCTGAACTGTATTTAGACGTAGGTCGTACCGCGTAGTGAACACATTCCGTTTATGTTACAAGAAAAATTCGGTTACGCCATAGAGGGGAAGAATCGTAATTTGTTGTGAGAATTACAAGACATGTGTGTGTGTGTGTGTGTATATATATATATACATATATATATATATTACTCAATTATTATGCCAACTACTGCACATATATAAAATTTATAAAATTTACACATTAAAACATTAAAAACGCTCCGACATGTTTCGGTCCTAAGACCATCATCAGGGAGCTACATATTCCTTGCTAAAGTTACACTAGAAATAGTCACACATTAATTTCGCTGTACCAGTTGGGTATTGTGGCAGCATGCTGCCACAACACCCAACTGGTACTAGTGTAACTTTAGCAAGGAATATATAGCTCCCTGATGATGGTCTTAGGACCGAAACATGTTGGAGCGTTTTTAATTTTTTAATGTCTAAATGTTATAAATTTTATATATGTGCAGTAGTTGGTGTAATAATTGAGCAACTCGACAAGAGCACGATGTAACAATGAAATTAAAAAAAATACAAAGTTCATACACCAACAGATGCGAATACTTATTAAATTTGACAAAGTTTTAAAATTTACATTAAAAATCACTTTGACTTGCTCCTACATGTTTCGGCCAACGACCATCATCAGGGAACCTTCACTAGAGCCTAGCTAAAGTTATATTTAGGTTAAAATTCGGTAAAAAAAATTACGTGTTTATATTTTATGTGGTGGTATGGCAGAATGCTGCCATACCACCACATAAGCTACGCTCCAATGAAGGCTCCCTGATGATGGTCGTAGACCGAAACATGTAGGAGCATAATCAAAGTGAATTTTAATGTACATTTTTAAAACTTTGTCAAGTTTAATAAATAGTGCATCTGTTGTTGAATGAACTTTGTGGCTAGGAAATGCACGGTACAACAATACAAAAATGTTTAATTGTACTTAAATATAAAGACGAGGTTTTGTCCCCATAATTTGCATTGTATGGAATTCTTATACTTTTCTAATTTAACGTCCTATATCCAGCCTGATGATGGCTACTTATGTACAGCCGAAATATGTAACTGTTTTTACATGCAAGATAAAAGCTGTCTATAGAATGTGATGCTACTGTTTTTCTGTGTACAATCCTGTACAAAAGAAAATCAGGTACTACATAGGTTCACGTCGGATAGCAATATCGAATAATAACTTGTATACAGGATCGATATATTTGTGTTTATCGGATATTAAAAAAAAAACCACTCGAATAACAAAATCACAACCCGGCAGATGTCACCGAAGCTGTCAAAAATGAAAACAATTGACGTCAGACAATACGCATAAACCGAGTGGCCCAGTAGAATGTCGAGTTCGAAGGGCTAAAATATTGCTGTATACCCCTAACAAGTGGACAGTATTTCTGGCAGTTACCGTGTTTGTGTCCTCGCGGTAGCTACTGGCTGCAAGTTGCTTAATATTTTGGAAGCGAATGTCCCTTTATGTCGTGCAAAACGCGGGCAGAGCGCGGTAAGGCCTGTCTTGTTGGTATCTGCTCGTCAGCATGAGAGGCCACTCAGGACATTGTCAGCCCCCCTATCGCGCGAGTTCTTGTCCGTTCTTGCTGTTCGACTCCTCAGAAGTGGAATTTAAACGAGATTTGATGACGCCGAAACGGTATGAAGGTTACTGTATTCTGCAGTGGGGGAGAACGTACCGGCGCTCGGTACACCCTGACGACGGAAGTAACATGAGCTACCGAAACGTCCCACCATTCCATATGCACTGACACATTAAAATGTAGATTTTTTTTTCAGGAAAGCAACCGTTTAAATGATCATGGCGACGCGGGTTACACAAAATAAAATAACCTAGAAACGATGCCACAATTCTAGGTACCAGAATGGCAACATCAACGTCCCTACCGGGGACACACAAACATTAGGCGCCCTAATAAAAAATTCAGACTCCCGGGCGTCCCCACGCCATGGATTTGTGCAACTCCGGTGGTAAATCTTAATATTCACAACCTGCTTTGAGGCGCAGAGTTTAACACCGATTGCACAAAAGGTCACCACTGGATCGTAATGTCAGACACCTTCACACGCTATTTAAGGGCCATTTTAATAACATCCTCACATCCACACTATGTCTCCCAACCCATCTTTCAGTGGTCATAATATACATTATGGGTTTTATGGGATTACAAATACGACCTTACGCCTGTCTCTTATAACAACTTGTTCATAAAACCTCTGTCAGTTGGGGAGAGGCGGAGAAGGGGACGGACGGACGGACACACACACATTATAACGTAACCAACTAAAATTTGATCACAACAATTCCTCCCACATTTATCTACGCTTAACGCTTACAATTGTACTGTCATCTGTTTGTGGATGTTACATGACAGCTGCAGTTGATTCAAGGTCTTTAAATAACAAGCCAATAGTAAGCCACTCAGACATATCCTCTCATTGTGATAATACTGTAAAGTAATACATACCCGTTATTTATTTCATGTGTGGGCCAAAGGTCAGACCGGCGACCGCATGTAATGTAAAATATGGTTACACGGACTGTCGGAGTGTCCAGGCTGTCGTCCGAACAGGCTCGTAAAGCAAGGCACAGACTGTGCTTAAAATGTGCCTCGACGGTTAACGAGCCTATGGGATCATGCAGCATGCATCTGGTACCCATAAACGTCATTCCCAATAAAAGGCCATAGTATGACAGCCTTAGAGACACCCCGATATATAGGGAACGTTCAGACGTCTAGCACAGGCAGTAAGAAATGGAACCGACTTTCAAACATTCCGGGCTGAATTACTTACTTTCTTGGTACATCAGTATGTAATTACAAGAAACAGAGACGTGCTGCAAAATCCTTACAGTTCCTAAGCAATTCCTGCAATTTATAAGTTTTTAGCCCAGACCGTGCACAGCACCAAACAAGAAAAAACTGATTTCAACTCAACCACTTTGCCCCTTTTTAATAACATAAACAAATCAGCAACGGTACAAACAAAACAACTCCTAATAAAAACAATTAAAACAAGGATACAAAGAAGCAAGTAACCACCAAGTACCCACCAAGTACTCACCAAGTACCCGCCAAGTACCCACGAAGTAACCACCAAGTACCCACTACGTACCCACCAAGTAACCGCCAAGTACCCAACAAGTACCCGCCAAGTAACCACCAAGTACCCACCAAGTACTCGCCAAGTACCCACTAAGTACCCACGAAGTAACCACCAAGTACCCGCCAAGTACCCACTAAGTACCCACCAAGTACACCCAACGAAATAAAAAATACACAACGACCATCAAAACAGTAATAGTAACAAAAAAAAAAGCTAGTCAAGAAATTCCCAGCATTTTATGGAACCCGAATGTTCATTACCGCATGCACAAGAGCACGCCACCTGTCCCCATCCTGAGCCAGATCAATTCAATCTATGTCATTCCAACTGGTGTATTTAAGATCCACTTTCATTGTATACTGCTATCGTAATTGTAAATGTAGTTTGGGAAAAATTAGACATTGCTGGGGGGGGGGCCTGCAAAGATGTAGTTAAATGTGCTCATTGCTGCTGAGTTGACACACTCAAATTGTTGGGGGAAAAAAACGGGGCACTTTCAAGGCTGCACACATTGCTAGTAGAATGGGAAGGGCCGCTATGAATAGCGAGAGCTGAAAACAATGACAATAGTAACGATAGGCAAGTCAGCAGTTCGAGTCTCGGCAGTGAGCTCGATTTTACAGATGATTTTACTCAGACACACAAGGTACTCATGTCACAGTCAAACAGCATCAGACAGAATTAATTCTGAAATGGAGCCCAACGGCCATCAGTGGCTTCTCATTTTGTCTTGCGACACTCCAGTGACACACGGCCACTTCTCTACATTACTTTGCACTACATCTTTAAGAACACAATATCGGTGGATGTTAAATGGCTAATGCATTCGAAAAAAATTGTTACATAAAATAAGACTACCGTATATTCTCGAATCTAATCCGCACCCTTTTTACAGTTTCAGAGGGCTAAAAAATCAGATGCAGATTAGAATCGCTGTCGTGAGCTGGATTTTGGAAAAAATGGCAGAGCCGCTGTACGTGCCGTAGGAACAATACAATACAATGATTTATTATTTTATTTATTATTTATGATATTATGTGATATATTATATAATATTCATAATTTATTATTCATGAGACTCGCTGTCGTCTACATGAATGTACGAGGCATTTAAATGCCCGCAGCCCTAATCAGCTGCGGTGCGTTTGTACCGCTGGCATTTAAATGGCCAATTCACACACGGCACGTTAATCGGATAACGGTTAAAGCATTGGTAATATCCAATATTATTCAATCAGTATGCCTTGTAGGCAAGGGGCGGTTGAAGGAAAGGTGCGGATTAGAACCGCGGACTAACATTTTTGTCGTTTAAGAAAT
>Ga0123352_10013246_pt1 | contig 13084 bp, 6 predicted proteins | sample TergutLab28metaG_FD_89700 | JGI IMG/M metagenome (GOLD analysis project Ga0123352, IMG submission 89700) | Labiotermes labralis P1 segment gut microbial communities from Petit-Saut dam, French Guiana - Lab288 P1 | ecosystem: Host-associated > Arthropoda: Insects > Digestive system > Gut ... | reverse complement strand
CGCAGTATATAAAGAAAGTATCCATTACAATCTCTGTTTGCTTCGTACAGAACGCAGTATATAAAGAAAGTATCCATTACAATCTCTGTTTGCCTCGTACAGAACGCAGTATATAAAGAAAGTGTCCATTAAAATCTCTGTTTGCCTCGTACAGAACGCAGTATATAAAGAAATTTGCAATTACCAACGCATACTAGAATTTTTGTGTAGCTGAAATTGATTTATTTTCAGAAGTGTAGACTGTTGTGTATTACTTTTGTTAAACAAACAATCAATCATATTTTTTTTTCAGAGACTTAATAATATTAAAGTGCGTGATATTATTTTAATTAGTAGAGACAGTAGGCCTCTGGGTGCCTACTGTGTTCTGTACCAAATGATTTTACAGTGAACCTCACAGTTTCCCTGTTATGGAGATATCGCAAGGCAGGAAGTGGAAGTACAACATAATACTGAGGGTGTTTCGCCAAACCATTTTTGTCGTGGAGAAACAATAAGTATTACATATTCTGAGTGCGTGTCTCTAGCCTTATTTGTCCAGCATACAAAGCGCATGCCACCCATTGTATTGTCATCTGTAAATTGTCTGACTGTACCATATTTTTTCCACATGTCTCATAAACGACACGATTTTCGGAAAAAAAAAGTATTTGACCATAAAATGTTTTCCTATTTTCTCTACAACTTTAGTTTGAAACATTTCTCATTCTAAGAAGAATTCAGGAGGTATTATCACAAAGGTGCATACATATTCTTGTAAATTGCCCGTTATTATTCTCATACTTTAATAAAAACTTTGATTTTCTCGACATATTTTCGGAAAAGCCCAAATGAAATTTCGTGAAAATCCGTCCAGTAAGAGCCGAGTTGTTCCACGCGGACAGACGAACAGACAGGCAAGACCAAAGTTATAGTCGTTTTCCGCAGTTTGTGAACGCGCGTAATAATGGATGGGAAAGATACCAATACTTTATGCACCGAGTGACTTATGTCGTTGTTGAATTAGAGATGTTCGTTACGAAGGTTGAGAGTGGCTGTGGGTTTAATACGACCGAGGGAAAGAGATTTTAGGAAATTCTAAGAGAGAGACTTCCTACGAGTTTCCACTCCAAGTTTCTTTCTTTTCTGCACACACACACACACACACAGACGCACGCACCAATCTAATTCTTTTTGGCTAGAACTAAGGAGAGGTAACAGTGGAAAGAAAAAAAACAAAGAGGAAAGTATTTTTAGTAACCTACTTTTGATGCTGAAAATGAAGATTAAGCTCGCATACGACCGTACAATGAAAGATATCACACCTAACAGAGGTCTCAGTAATTCCTTTACATAGGTTAAGACAACAGCACCAGATCTGTCGTATTTTTGTTCGCAGTGTGCAAACAGGACATGATAGTAGCAGTTCAGGGGAGGCAGCAGTGAGATTCAAGTCCAAAATGGAGCTGTGTGTAATTCCACGGCAGGTCGCCAGAGTCGCATGGAGTGTGACCTTGAGAGCTCAGTTAAAGTTCTGATCGCATGGCGCTGCACTTGTTCAATTGTATGCACTGTACGAATAGCCTCAAGAATGATCAGTACCCAAACTTTGAAAAATGAAATAATAATGTAAATGTATTAATAATTTTTTTCCGGCTTTATGACACATGTAACCGATATATGATGCATATATACAGGGTTCATAAGCTGTTATATGATATAGTCCATAATGTCCGTTATTGCTGTGGTGGTATGCCTTCTTCCTGACAAATCAAAACATTTTCACCATCACAAAAATCCTAAGAAAATAATAATAATAATAATAATAATAATAAATGGTAAATTTTTTTCCTATGCTTAATTAAGCACCATAACATGACGACGTGTAGGGACATGGAAGTTTATATCCATGTTTTCTTATGTCTGAAACTGGGTGTTCAGCTTCACGTCCGGTAGGTTTACCCTCGGGGAAAGATCCACTAATCCTTTGATAAGAAGCTCGATGTCTGGACATGGAGATCTAAAGAATAAAATTCTGTTCCCGAATGGAAATCCGAGTCTCCGGTTGTCCAATCCAGTTACCGATACGATAGTTATTTAGTCATTGATAACAGCATCATTAGTGTTCTGTACACATTATTACGTCTTCCCATCAAGAAAAGATGGAAGGAAGGATAGAAGTGACGTGAAGACGATCAAGAAGACGTAAGCATTTACTGAATGACCACAAGGAATCAAGCGGTACTTGGAACGGAAAGAGGAAGTACTAGATCGCTTTAGAAAAGGATGTGGACAGACTGGGGAAAGATGGTGTTGATCTTATTTGAAATTGTAAAGATTAAGTTGTACAAAACCATAATTTTAACCATTATTTCGCTCGGGTGTGTAGCTTCGTGTCTCGTCTAAGACAAGTGTGTTTGATGAAAGGGTCAGGAGAATAACAGAAAGTAGGTGACAAAAGGCAATAGACGGATTAACTACACAGCATGTGTATGGTATTTCCTCACTGGCAATCTTCAACAGACGCGGGAGTAATATCATTAGGGGAAATGACCACGGTAAGAATCAAGCACAGGAGAGGTGAAAATGCCTGCGACATTTTAGTCACACGTGCTGCAGTTAGCGGATTACTTCTCGTACATTTCGAGGGACATAGATTGAATTCAGCTGGCTTAAGACAAAGTACAGTGGCGTGCTTTTGTGAAAGCTAAAATATAACTAACATTTGAATAATGGCTACGGTGCACAAATATTTTAAAAAAAATCAAGATGTCACCTCCACGTTCCCGGCGCCAGAAGGGTGACATGAAGCAAGTCCCACACTGAGGCCCCACAAATACTAGTCGCCATTGTACAAAACATAGTGGCCAGGACGACCTGGTGCCCCGAGATTTGTGCAGCCCTGCACAAAAGTTGTCACAGTACCTGACGACGGTTAGTGCTTAATGAAAGATTCTTTTTAGGGCGTTATTATTATTATTATTATTATTATTATTATTATTATTATTATTATCATCAAATTTCTCACTTCTCAGCTTTGGCTGGGAAATACTCACCTATCCTGGGATATAGTAATCAATAGGTTTAGGCTCGGTGGTCTTATTTGTAGTTTAAAAAGTTTCTTACAATTGAACTTGTGCCAAGAATTACAGATTTTTGCAGTTGTATACATGTATTGGGGTGCAGGTTAAGTGTTGTTAGACTTTGTGATAGTAACTTTGGAATTATTCCCGTAGATGATATTACTATCGGGATCACTTGTGCTGCCTTTTGCTTCCACATTGCACATATTTCACTCGCCAGTTCTTGGTACTTGTTTTGTTTGTCGGTTATTGTTTTGGCGAGATTATGTGTATTTGGGACAGCTATGTCTATCGAAAAGGTGTTCTTTGTTTCTTATTCATAAAAGTTATGTCAGGTCGATTAAAATGTACTGTTTTGTCCGTCAGTATGCTGCGATTCCAGTACAGCTTGAAATTTTCATTCTCCAATACACTGGCTGGTGTGTACTTATAATATGGACTTTTATTGTGAATCAATTCGGCTGCTTCTGCCAGTTTCTGTTGCATAACTTTGGCTAATCCATCATGTCTCTTTACATACTCGGTAGGTGCTAGTTGCTAGTTATTATTATTATTATTACCTATTATTAAGATTCACTTTACTAACAGTGGGGAATGTATGATTTGTTTTACAACTGGAGGGATTATTCCATTAACGTGGCAAAGACCAATCCCAATTTTACACGAAAAATTTATTTCCTTTTGGTTGGCGCACAAACCCCTAGTGGGCGCCAGGGCCTCATCATTTTCGAGGCTTCACGATTGTACTCAGACACATCACAGACGGTAGGACCCCTCTGGACGAGTGACCAGCCCGACACAGAGACTTCTACCTGACAACATACAACACTCACAGGAGAGATACCTCAGCGCCGTCGGTGGGATTCCAACCCGCAGTACCATCAAACGATCACCCGCACACCCACACTTTAGACAGCGCGGGTATCAGGAGAACTTTATCAGTGCTACAGTAAGTTCTACAAACGATATTATTCCATATATGAACATGTACTTAGTATATGTTTTTTTTTTTTACCAATCTTATATTTCACGCGAGGCGTCGAAATCTATTTCTTAAACGTGCCAAAAAACGGAGAGACAGTGTTCGCTAAAGGCGTGACTTGTAATGTGAACGAAATAAGCCCTTCAATCAAGTATATATGCACGTATGTATGAATTTATGAATGTATATATATATATATATGTAGCACGCATGTTATGTTACATACATAGATGACAAATGTTAAATAGAGCGAATTTAACGTTCAGGTGACCGTGCATCGTGATAAGTTCTTATAATAAAACCAACTAGATGCACTGATTTTCCTAATTTATTTTTGGAATAAAACTCTACATGTTTCGGACAGTTCCTCTGTCCATCATCAGGAGTTTTTTTACTGTACACACAGCAAAGGTATATGTCATACAGGTTTGGTGACAGCTTGCAAGCAGGATGACATATAGCATTGCTGTGTGTACAGTTAAAAGCTCTTGATGATGGACAGAGGAACTGTCCGAAACATGTAGAGTTTTATTTCAAAAATAAATTTGAGAAATCAGTGCATCTAGTTGGTTTAGTTACACGTAAGACGTTAAAACGAGCCGTAGGCACTGTCGCGGAACGCGTGAAGCAGAAGTGCCAATGGACGCGTTCACACAACCAACAAATAAGAGTGCGCTGTAGATTCTGTTATATTACAGCTCCGTCCAAACAATTAGCTCAAAGTTTGTGTCAATCGCTGATTCATTGTGTCTTAAATAATTGACGACATCCAGCATGTAGTGGAAGGTGCAGACCGCCACCCGATCGACCAGTTCTAACAGCCATAGGTTTATACAGTTCCTTTCTGGTTAATAAAGATTTCACATCACGTCTTTAATTAAGTTCATACATGAAAATTAATTATTAATGAATGAGAAATATGTGTTTATCACTTCATGATATCAATTTAAGGCTTGCAGCTAATAAGAAAAATAATTATAAACGTTCTTCAATTACAGAGAGATGGAAATACTGCCTGTCCTTACAAACAGCCCCCAGTACAGTCACATCAGTAGAAACGAAACATTAATAGTCTGATAGAAAGAAGAGGAGATAATGATGGAAAATAGGTTCTCTTCATACAGAATAAAGTGTACGTCTACATCAGTAGACTAGCAAAGTCTACCGTCCGGTTGTTTCTGTGAAATAAATGTGACAACTGAATGTTGTAATTATTATTGACAATATGTACAGCCTGTCAAAGAATAGTACAACATGTAGAAGTGAAACTGTGCTAATTGTAATCAAGAACACAGAGATTAACCTTTTGGCGCCGGAATTATTTTTTAAATTTTACCACACCCTGTATATAAAATGTGAATAATACAGGAACCAAATACGTTAGCATTATGAAACAAACTGTATTTTGAAGAGAAATAAAACGGAGATTATGTACCATGTTTAAAATATTCAGTACCTATATTTGTTGATTAAATATATAAAATGCAACTTTAGAGGATAGCGGTGCGGTACGACCCCTGTAGGAGTCGTTAGGCGTCAAAAGGGTGGTGGAGGTGGTGGAGGCCAAGCGCTACCCATTCTTTAAAACATGGAGGTGTGTAGTCTCCAACCATTTACTGGGCGGTTGAGTGGGTTCCGCTGTAGGTCAGTCCACAGTAGCTAGCATGCAAAATATTACTTCCACTGGCCCAAGTCTTACATCTAAGGAGTAGTGCTATAGCCAAGATATCTCTATTATTATTATTGGAAGATACTCTTGCCATATTATTTAGCTATTTCAGATTACACAGTCCTTAGTATTACTATAAACAATAACAAATTTACGCAAAAGCCACTACATACGTCGCAATTCACAAAGCAGAACCGCTCAAATTAAAAGCCTTTATCCCGAGCAAAATTCGAAATTGCCCCTGCAGTATTCCAGTTACCGGAAAGTAGCCGTGATGCAGTTGGTCTTCGAAGAAATCATTTGTATTCTGCTTCTACTGACTGTACCGCTCTCCTCCTTGTCCCCCCACTGCATGGTTTATGTTCTTATGTTCAGGTGTCTGTTACTGTACCAACAGTTCACTTCTTTTGGGTCGTCTTATATATTTCTTTCCACCGTAAATGACTTCGAGAATATTCATCCGTTTTTTATAAATACTGATTTCCCTTTGTTTTGTGTTCTAAATTTTTTTGAAGAGGAAAATATTGAAATATGTTCTACCATTTTTTATCTTAATTTAACTATTACATTTCGTTCAATCAAGTATCGTAGATAATGCATGTCTGTACCTCAATCCAAAAACTTTTTTATATTACTTGTTTCGCTACAACATAAATATACTTAGACATAAAAAATAAAGGTAAATCAGTCCCATTACAGGCCTGGAATAGCCCAGAGGGTTCCAGGAAATTATGGTTCCCAGATTTCATGACAACGGCACAGGATGGTGGTAGGGTTGTCAGCCTTACGCACCGGCCGCCTTTACCTCCAGGAAATGCTCCTGGTACTCATTTCTATTAGAGGCTGAGTCGATCCCAGGGCCATAGTGCGATCGGAAGGATTATGTCAATGGAAAATTCCAGTGACACCAGCTGGGATCGAACCAGTAACTTCCCGATTTGTAGCACAGCATCTTAACCACTGTGCTGCCGCGGTCTTCTATGCCAACAGATACAAGATGAAATGTACATTTGTAAGAGGGTTATAAATCCCCCGAATTCTGGGCCCTACTTGTGCCTTATTCCAGTGGAAATGTATGAAATAGCAAGAGAATAACCCTTCTTTATCTACCCCTTTTTTCTTTTCGTTCATGTCCAAACAGTTGATGGCACTTTGTACCTTTTAGCAAATGCAATTCGTAATTCCAACTTGCAGTTAAACTTAAATGACAAACCCCAGTCTCTGTCTTTTGTTTTAAATCGCTTACTTCGGAAAAATCCCACTTGCAATTAATTAGCATATGACACAAAGAGGGCATTAGTCTAGCACACACTGTGGGGTGGTTGGTAGTTCTGTTTCGTAATTTGAATAGTCTAACAATCGCATCTTTTCTTAAGGTCAATAATTGTGACTGAGGACGAAGAGTAGTTTTCCGGGACGTGACGCCATGTAGTTTGGTAAATATTTACTGCCATTTTTGACAGTCATACCGCATCTATGGAATAGAGTCATTATTGACGAGCTGATAAAAGTGTAGAATTTGAAATCGCTATTCAGCCTAACAGTAATTTAGAGGCACTTTTGTCCCTGTGCAAGCCGGGACGGGATAGAGGGGGAATGAAGCTATAGCTCACCTCATTCCTGAGTTAGCACTAGACAACAGTGAATGGACAGCCTCAAGCCCCGGCCTCTTTATCTTCCCGAGCACCCATTTCGTAGAAGGCTGGTTGTGTTCCCGAATCGGTGTGGAGAGGCTGGAGAACAGATAAAATTATTGTCTATATCGGAAATCAAACCAAGATCCGTTGATCGTCCAGCTCGTAGCACAGTCATTATACCGATTGAGCTATCCCGGATTCCACAAGGCTCAACAAATCATATAAATGATAAGGAAGTGACAAAATTGAAATCGAGTTGATCCAGGCAGATGTAATAAATAAGGAACATGTTGTTAGAAATTAAAATTTATTTAATTCCATTCGCAAGAGGTTAAAAAGGAATTGCCACAGCAAAGGAAAGACTCTGTCATTATCTCTGTTAATTAAGTCACTTGTATGACATACACTCATTTATTTACTCAATATTCATTTCTCGAAAATAACTTATTGCTTACAAAAATGATATGAATTTACGGCCGTCGATTACGTTCTAATTATCTTAGTAATTAGCCAACTTAATGCACAAAATATTTTTTTTATAATAAGTTAATTTTAAGACTCTACATGTTTCGAGCACTATGTGCTTATCATCAGGTGGTCAAAATTGTATTATACAGCATCTGGTATCATCACACCTGTAGGTGACCGTCCGGTGCACAGGTTGAGAAAAGTTTTCTCCCAACGTGTGCACCGGACGGCCACCTACAGGTGTGATGATACCAGATGCGGTATATTATAATTTTGACCTCCTGATGATGAGCACATAGTGCTCGAAACATGTAGAGGAATGTAATAAACTTATTAAAAAACAAGATTTTGTGCATTAAATTGGTTAATTACTAAGATTATACTAAGATGCACGGTCAGCAAAACGAAAAAAAATACTTTCTAATCATTTAAATACTTCAGATATGTTCTATTCGTCTGGTACTGCAGACAAATGGAAACACAATAGCACAGCGCTTATGTTTTCATATATTTATTGACGATGAAAATACATTACTAAATTCTGAGCGTGTCTGCTGCGATTCGTAGTACTATAGGAAAAAAAAACCGAACAGCTTGGCAGGTGATTTTATTGATGATGCGGTGTGGAATGTTGGTACCCTTGGGCAGTATCCCACTTGTTATACACACGGTGCCCTGCTGGCTGCGAGACAATTAATTAGTGTAGCCAACACCTCTCTGACAATAAGGCTCCACAGATTCAATACACCTGTCCTTGAGACAAACAACGGCATAAGTATTCAAAAAAACCTTAGCGTATTAGCTTACCTACTGATATCGTATGAATTGCGGACATCTGTTGTGAAAATATGTATATGATTGATTAACAAGTGTATAATAACTCTATACTATACAGTTAAAGCAGTCCCGTTACAGGCCTGGAGTGGCCCAGAGGGTTCTAGGAAATTAAGTTTCTCATATTAGGTGACAACGGCACAGGATGGTGGTTAGGTTGTCAGCCTTACGCACCGGCCACCTTTACCCCGACGAAATGTTCATGGTACTCATTTCTGTTACAGGTTGAGTCGGCCCCAGGGCCATAGTGCGATCGGAAGGATTATGTCAATGAAAACTCCTCTGACACCAGCTGGGATCGAACTAGCGACCTTCCGATTTGTAGTACAGCACCTCAACCACTGTGCTACCGCGGTCACCATATTATACTGCACTAATACTATACTAATATTTGGTTCACTAATGTAATAAAACCAACCAACGCACAGAGACAAAATAACAGATTACTTTCAACCAAACTGTCATGGTTAACACCTTCCCGGGCAAAAAGTACTTGCTTCATCGTGAAGGGGCATGTAGCATGGATTGGAGTGATTATATATATATATATATATATATATATATATATATATTCACACGAAATTTCCATATGAAGACCTGGGAGACCTAGACATCGATTCCAGGTTAAGAACATACCTTTAGAAGATAGATTTGCAGAAAAAGACTGGATCAGCCTGGCTCAGAATATGTTCCAGTGGTGGAGTCTTGAAAGCTGAACAATGAAACTTCGGATTGTATGAAATTTTGAATGGTTTAACGATGATCCGAAAACATATTAAGTTTTAAAAATAAATATTTTTTGGAATTATATTACACCGTCATGAGGATGATATAAGTTGGTTTACAGAACAGCCAACTTCAGAATTTACATTCCAGGTCACGTAGTGGAAACTATTGTAGAGATAGTGAAAAGAAAAACGATATGATGGACTCCTTTATGTGATCATGATAGGAAGACTAATAAGAAACCACTTAGAGAGAACTTTACGTAGATGGATGGATTATGTGGCTATTGAACGGCAGCTTCCTGGGTCATGAAATCATGAACTGCATGATTAATTATTTGAATGGGTGTGGGTAAAAAGTTTCGCGGTTTTTGTAAACTATGATGGGAGAACTGCAGAAAGTGTCCAAAAATAGTGCTATATAATCTGGTACAATGGCCGGGAATCAAAACCGGGACATTCAAGGCACAAAGCAGGAACACGTGGCGCGACACTATGTGGTAGGATGGTGAAGAAAACGGTGATAATGGTGATGATAATCAGGGATATTTTGAGTTAGAATTGAGCAGCTGAGTGCAAGATACAATGGTGGTGATTATGTCTAATGTGCTGGATGTTTGGATTGCACCACTTGTCAGAACATTAAAATATTTAACACGAGTTTACAAAAAAATTGTATGTTTCTTAACTTGGGGGAACGCGGTAGCACATTTGTTAGGGTGCTGTGCTACAAACCAGAAGGTCGCTGGTTCGATCCCAGCTGGTGTCATTTATCTTTTTCATTGACATAAAATCCTTCCGATCGCACTATGGGCTTGGGGGTCGACTCAGCCTCTAAAAGAAATGAGTACCAGGAGCATTTTCTGGGGGTAAAGCCGGTCGATGGATAATATTAGGACGGATATCCAGGAGGTGGGATGTGGGTAAATGGACTGGATTGGGCTGGCCCAGGATAGAGACAGGTGGCGGACGCTTTTGAGTGCGGTAATGAACCTTCGGGTTCGAGTGAAATGCGGGGAATTTCTTGACTAGCTGCAAACCAGTTAGCTTCTCAAGAAGGACTCTGCACCGTGGAGTAAGTAAAGGCGGTCGGTGCGTAAGGCTGACAACCTTACCACCATCGTGTGCCGTTGTCATGAAATCTGGGAACCTTAACTTCCTGGAACCCTCTGGGCCACTCCAGGCCTGTAACGGGACTGCTGCTTCTTAACTTGATTTTGATCTATTTTCTTCATCGTTGCTAATGCTGCTTGGTGTACGGCAACCACAGTTACAAGCAATAAAAGCATTCAAAAGAACATAAAGCAATAATATTTTTATTCAAAGGACACAAAGACGCTTATAAATCGACATTTTTGGGTCACAGGAATAAACATTTTAGTATTCATGACAACTCAAATTCTGTAACAATTACATTAGTTACGTAGAAGTGATAAAATATACAGGGTGAGCATAAAGTCTTTCCCTGATTACAAACATTTATTACGAGAAAACTACTGTACGAGGAATACAAACATATATTTTTTTAATGTAACGCAAGAATTTTTTTACAACACATCAGTACACTTCAACATGTGCTCCTTTTGTTGCACGGAGAACGTCTAATCGATAATCAGTTTCTCTCCACGTGTTCTCCAACACGTATTCAGTTATTGTAGCAAAAGCGTCTGTTATTCTTGCCTTCAAATTTGTAATATCTGGAACTGGTGTCGAAAGCACTTTGTCCTTAACATACCCCCATAAAAAGAAGTCAAGGGGGGTGATATCTGACGATCGTGGTGGCCAGGGTGTCAGACTATCTCTCCCAATCCACCTGTTTGGAAATGTCGCATCCAAAAACGGACGAACATGTGTACCCCAGTGTGGAGGTGCGCCATCTTGTTGGAAAATTATCCACAGCTAAAACTCAATGTAACTGATGTGCAGCGTAAAGTTCCAACATGTCCAGGTACTTTTCTTTTAATGAATGTTTGTAATCAGGGAAAGACTTTATGCTCACCCTGTAAAATAGCTTGTATTAATAATTTTAGAACTGAACCAATTTTATACCCAACTAGCAGGTTACAAGGTTTCGAAACCAAAATACTAGAAGCCTCGATATTGTCAGGGAGCATGTGGTTACAAGAAAGTCTGGGAAGAGGTGAAGGTTCTAACACGTTAGGGGAATTGCTCTATAATTTATAGAGGTTTTATAAAAGGTCCGGCTATCATTTTAGGAAGAGTTTCAAAGACTAATGAACTTAGCACGCTATTTGTTGGCGAGAAATTGCACTTCCTTGTCCAGCTGTACGTGCGAATCCGCTCTATTTACTTCTACTGACTCTTTAATTACGGTGCTGTCAGCTTTGGGTTATACTTTGTGACACATTAAGGAGTCCCCTCGAGGTAAAATTCAACTGTTTGATTAAAAACACTTTATAAGTTAAGGAACTTTGAAGAAAGCCGACACGACTGGAGAACAGCTACTATAGAAGGAATTAAACTGAACAGCCATAACTAAGTGCTTTATACAAATGAAAAGCCTTTCGATTAGAAGGTTCTGATGCAGAGGCGTTTTGTGTGGCGACAGGAAAGAAACATGCAAGAAAAAACATCGACAAAATTTTCCGTTGAGGATTTTGAATAAAATAAGAAAAATTTCATACTTTAAAAACTTAGTTATCTCAGTAATTAACCAACTTGATGCACAAAATTTTGTTTTACAGTAAGATTGTTTCATGCCTCTACATGTTTCGAGCACATGTGCTCATCATCAGGAGGTCAAAATTGTATTATACAACAGCTGGTATCGTCACACTGAAACAAGTGTTTCAGTGTGATGATACCAGAGGCTGTATAATGCTATTTTGACCTCCTGATGATGAGCACATTTGCTCGAAACATGTAGAGGCATGAAACAATCTTACTGTAAAACAAAATTTTGTACATCAAGTTGGTTAATTCCTGAGATAAATATACTGAGATGCACGGTCAGCAAAACGTCAAAATTAAAAAAACTTAATTAATTACTTACTAAATTTGTCTAAATTAAAAAAAATTGAAACAAGTAATGACGTCTACGTATTGTAGAAGAAATATGAGACAGCGAAACGCTAAAGGCAACCAGTAGCACTTGTTTCATGTATTATCTCTTTTTAACCCTTATCTTGCTAACGTGGAGAATATGGTGAGCTCCTAATAATGCCAGCAGATAGCGGATGGGATTTAACTCGGCGTTTAAAGAGTTAATTAGTGTATAGGGTAGTAATCTGTTATACAATTTTGGAAACTAATTGAAACAGGTGTATTGAAAAGTCATGAAAATAGACGCAAAGAATGAAACAAAAGTCAGTTCCCTGAAAATATTCTTTCGGATAGGGGAGGGTTCATACGCAGTTAGGTCATTCAATCTCTCAAGTGTACCACAGCTCTGCTTTTTAAGCACTGAACAAGAAGGATATTATTCTGAAAAGTGTTTGTAAATTAATTGCGTAATAAAGAAAATTAGCAACGTATTTTAGTGTGTGTTATAGTGCAGGGTTAAACAATTTCTGGGGTACTGGCAAATGCAATACATAATTGCGAGAACTGTACTAACATTTAGCCTTTAAAGACGAAGCGCAGACCGCTTTATTTAAAGACCCAGTCCGTACCGCACTGTAAACACTTTTCATCTCGGTTATAAAAACCAATCAGTTTATGCTGTAAGTGGCACAAGTCGCTGTTTG